>WOR8_10000686_pt1 | contig 34794 bp, 33 predicted proteins | sample DeeMarSeWOR38_10_FD_19890 | JGI IMG/M metagenome (IMG submission 19890) | reverse complement strand
TTTAGTAATGTTGAGATGAAATCAGTATAAAAATTTATTTTGTTTTATCTCTGTAACACTTATATACCTGTATTCTGATTTATATTATTGGAGTCGAGGGAGGACTATTATGAAACAGACCATCCTCATATTAGGGATAATATTCCTGTTTGTTGGTATTTCTATTAGTCCTATAGTTGGAAGTATATCAAAAGTTAATCAATCAATAAACCAAAAACTACTAAATACGTCTTTAGGTAGTGAATCTGATATTTCTTTAATAACTGTTAAAGTCGCTGGAGAAAAAGGATTAGACGATTGGTTTAATGAAGCTTGTGTTAATTTTACTTATGAGTCTGAAGATATTTCATTGATAAAATATCGAGTTAATCAAGGACCTCTGCAGAATTATACTGAACCATTTTTTATAACTGATGAGGGTGAAGATATTTGGCTTGAGTGGTGTGCTGTCGATTATGTAGGGAATCAGTCAGAAATTGATGGTCCGTTTATCTTTAATCTGGACCAAACAGACCCAATAATTGACTTGACCTATGAATGGACAGACGGTCCGGAACCAGGTACTTGGTGGTTAATATTCACTGCAACAGCAGCCGATGCTCTTAGCAAGATGGACCGAGTAGAATTCCTTCTAAATGGCGTGTTGCAGGATACTGTTTATGGACAGGGACCAGACTACCAATGGGAGTTCCTATACCGTGGTAACCTACGTATAACCATTGAATCTGTTGCATATGACAATGCTGGAAACTCAGCTATAGATGGAATTTATCCCCCAGGGGAAATTAGTATTGCGGAACTATCTATGCTTTATACAGATTTTAATATGGAAAGTAAGATTCAAACATATTCAAATAATGTTTTGTCATCTGAATTTACAGAAATAGATAATACAAGATTTGTTGAGGAATTATCTCCTTGTAATAATCATGTTGCTAGAGGTTTTGACCCAACTTACAATATAATTGTATTTGATAGGACAATAAAGGAGAATGGTTGGCTTGCTGATAATGCATCCATATATTTTCAATATGATTACGATAAAATAGCTGAGGTGTATTATCAGATAAATGGAGGAGAATGGATATTGTATAATGAGCCATTGGTTATCTCAGATGATGGAATTTATGTTTTTTCATGGTATGTTATAGATTCCGAAGGACATTCTTCCTCACCAGAACATATATCTTTTAAAAAAGACCTTACATCTCCCAAAATCAATCTGAAAGTAGAAAGACTTTGGTTTAATAAATATAAACTTACAGCAGATGCTTCTGATGAAACAAGTGGTATTAAAATCGTGGAATTTTTATGTCTCTCTCCAAATGCATATAAGCTGGTAGAGATAAAAGATAAAGAGTTCCCATATGAATGCATTATTAATACATTTAGAAGAGTTCTTATTTTTAGAGCATATGCTTATGATAATGCTGGAAATTGTGGTGCTAATGAAATATATTATAATTTTAATTATGATTATTTTATAAAACCAATTCATCCATTCTTATTACGATTCTTAGACCACTTCCCTTTATTACATCATCTATTAGATATCTGGAGGTGTAATCTATTTTGAGGAAATTATTAGTATTTATGATTATACTTCTTTTTTTGTTGATGAGTATCAATTCTTCAAGTAGAAATATACTATCTTCAGATGATACCACTCCCCCTATTACTACTCACGCTTTAAATCCACCAACACCAGATGGTGATAATGGTTGGTATGTATCCGATGTCACTGTGACTTTGAATGCTACTGATGATATGTCTGGTGTTATGAAAATCCAATATAGAATTGATGAAGGACCAATTTGGACAATACCTGGTGATTATGGAACATTCAATATAGACTTTGATAAAGAGAACATCTCTGTTGAATATTGGGCAGTTGATAAAGCTTGTAATGAAGAAAAACACAATTTATTTACTATAGATATAGACCAAACAGAACCTTATATAAATGTACATTATAAGATAATCGAAAATGAAAAATTGGTAGTATTTAATGCAACAGCAACTGATTCTAAAAGTAAAATAAATAGAGTAGAGTTTTACGTATCCGATGTAATTTATGAAACAGTATATGGACCAGGACCATATTATATTTGGAACCAATCCATGGATTTAGATTTCTCTGTTGAAGGGTTTATATCTAATATAAATATTACAGATGAATATGTAAAATTTTTCGCAATTAGAGTATCTGCATGTCCCGTTAATACTTATTATGGTTATCATTGGTCTTATAGATTTTATGCCTATGATAATGCTGGAAATCTCAAAATTGATTATATTGACATACCTCATTATTCTAATCAACATATACCAATAGAAAAATATACATGGTATACTTTTGCAAATGATTACGAAGGACATATCTATAAATACTATATTCGTGCATTATTTGAGGAAGAGCCTATTAATGTCACTCCAGGAAACATTAACTTTCAATTTAATATGTTAAATAACAGATTGTTCATAAGTAGTTTGTTTTTACAATTCTTAGACCACTTTCCTTTGTTACAGCGTTTATTAGATATTTGGAGGTGGAATCCTTTATGAAGAAGCTCCTAACAGTCACTATAGTATTTTTGTTCTTTGGTTTGATTATAACATCGTCAAGTGGTATACAAATAGACAACAAACCTGTTACCAATTCTAATAGGGGTAATACTCTTTATGTTGGTGGTTCAGGTCCTAATAATTATACTACCATCCAGAGTGCTATAGATGATGCAAGTGATGGTGATACTGTTTTTGTCTATGATGATTCCTCCCCTTACTATGAGTATATTACAGTAACAAAGTCGATTAATCTGACAGGTGAAAATAGGGATACAACCATTATTGATGGTATGCATATTTTTTATGTTATTGGTGTGGAGGCCGATTGGGTTAATATTAGTGGATTCACGATACGAAACAGCGCTGAATACAATGCAGGAATTGTTATAGGAGGTTATGATTATAACACCATAACTGGTAATAATATTATACCGGATAGAGGGAATGGTATATGGTTCCTTCATTCTAATAATAATACCATAACCGACAATAACATCATCTCAAACTATTATGGGGATGGCATATATCTCCAATTATCCGATAACCACATCATAACGAATAATAATATCTCGAATAGCCAACATGGCATACATGAATATCATAGCATTGGGAATACCATAACATATAACAATATACTTAACAACTCCAAATATGGTATACACCTTAATCCGACCAGTAGCAACAACATCATAACTGGCAACAATATCTCAAATAACGATTATGGCATATATATCGATGGCTCAACAAAAAACATTATCACTGACAATTCTTTTTTCAATGATGGTATTTACGTTAATACAAATAAAAATGTTATTGATAATAATACGGTTAATGGTAAATCTCTTGTTTATCTGGAGGGGGAATCAGATGTAGTCATAGAAGTTGATGCAGGGCAAATAATTCTTATAAATTGTGACAATATTACTGTCCAGAACCAGGAAATATCTGAGACAGATGTTGGTATCGAATTATGGAATACTAATAATTGTCTTATTTCTGGTAACACCATTACATCAAACAACAGATATGGCATAATCGTGTTAAATAGCACCTTGAATATTATCACAGATAATGACATCTCAAATAATAAGAATGGCATAAGGCTTGATTCTTCCAGCAACAACATCACGAGCAACAATAATATCATTTATCATAACAACTTTATAAACAACACACAGAACGCTTATGATGAATGCGATAATATTTGGGATGATGGTAAATATGGAAACTATTGGTCTAATTATGAAGAAGATTACCCAGATGCAAAAAAGATTATTTCAAAGGGTATATGGGATACTCCCTATGAGATACCAGGTGGAGATAATCAGGACAATTGTCCCTTAATAAAACCATGGCCTAAGACAAAATCAAAACATAATTCAGATAGCAGAGCAGTCTTAATTTCACCTTTGTTGAGGTTTTTAGAACGATACCCACTCCTAAACCTACTCCTCCAAAGACTCACCACCTAATTGGTGTTATAGTTTTATATACCATGTAACTGATTATAATATTGTATTAGGGAGGTAAGAAATATGCCAAATAGTTTATTTAAGAAAGGATTGGTAGTTGGGATAATTGTATTATTTATAGGAGTAGGTATTCAACCTGCAATATCTAATGAAGTATCAATACCAACAATATCAGATAGTGGAAAAGATAGTATTGAATATAAAATTAATGAAAAGATGTATTTAGCAGAGAAATTACTTAACAACATTGTTAGTAGATTAAATATTAAATCTGATGATGATTGTGATTGTAGTGATGGAGATGATTATCCTGAAATATTATGTGCTATTTTAGGAATGCAATTATTAATCCTAAGTTATATATATGAGAGTACTGCAGGAATTGGTTATATACTTTTAAAAATAACATATGATTTAATAGTTAAATTTAATTGTCCTTTTTAAGCATCCTTTATGATAAGTCTGATGCTGATTACTATAGTTTCTGCTGTGTTATAAACCTCAAATCCAGTGTTAAAGATTTATATACCATATTCTCGTTTTATAAATTATAAGAGGGAGGCAAACAAATCTTGAAAAGAAGCATCCTATCACTCGGAATCATCTTCTTGTTTATCATATCAGCAGTTAGTCCTATAGTTATCAGTAATAACATTAAAACATCCACTGAGATAGAATCAGTAGGCGATGGTGGTTTGATGGATAGTTCTTGGCCTATGTTTCAGCATGATGTTCGTCATACTGGTCGTAGTTCTTTTGGTAAGTCTGGTAATTGGTTTAAGGAAAAATGGAATAGAGGTATTACTTCCTTGGCTTATTCTTCTCCAGCTATTGATAAAAACGGGACGATATATATCGGGACATTTGATTATTATTTTTATGCTATTAATCCAAATAGTACTTTAAAATGGAAATATAAAACAGGAGGGCCAATAAAATCTTCTCCCGCGATTGCTAAAGATGGAACTATTATTGTGGGTTCAGAGGATGGAAAGTTATATGCTTTTTATCCAAATGGAACACTTAAATGGAGAATAGAAATCGGAGGTTGGAGTACACCACCTGTTATTGATGAAGAGGGAATTATTTATACAAGTTGTACAGATGGAAAGATTTATGCGGTTTATCAGAATGGTACAAAAAAATGGAATTATCAAACAGGTGATATGATATATTCATCTTGTGTACTAGATAACTTGGGTACAGTTTTTTGCGGCTCTCATGATGGTTATATGTATGCGATTTATACCAGTAATGGGACATTAATATGGAGATATAAGGCAGGTACATGGTGTGGTGGAAAGGGTGCAACTGTTGGCAATGGTGGTACTATTTATTTTGGTGATGTAAATGGATATCTTCATGCGGTAAATCCTAATGGAACCCGTAAATGGAGAAAAGATTTAGTGCGAAATATAATATCTTCTCCTTCGATTACTGAAGAAGGTAATATAATAATAGGTTGTTATGATGGTTATGTTTACAGTTTTAACCCTGATAATGGTGTTCAGAACTGGAAATTTGAAACAGAAAAAAATGAGGAAATAAGTGGTTCCCCTTCAATTGATAAAAATGGTATTATCTATATTGGTGCTTGGAATGGTTGGTTTTACGCGTTGAATCCTAATGGTTCTTTAAAGTGGAAATTTAAAGCATTAGATGAAATCTTTACCTCTGCAGCCATTGATGAAAATGGAACTATATATTTTGGTGCACATACCACAAGTTTTTCTGCTAAACTCTTTGCTCTTGAACCCATATACAATAACGCTCCCGATAAACCTATTATCGATGGTCCAACTTCTGGACTTATAAACATAGAATATAATTATACTGCGGTTACCAGTGAACCTGATGGAGAAAACATTAGTTATTATTTTGATTGGGGTGATGGTAAGAAAAGTGGTTGGACTGAGTTTGTACTTTCTGGAACAATGGTGAATCGTAGTCACAGTTGGGAGAAGAGTGGTACTTTTACTATTAAGGTTAAAGCCAAAGATGATTATGGTATGGATAGTGAGTGGACAGAACTAACAGTTACTATGCCTAGGAATAAAATCATAGCTGGTTCATTATTACAGAGATTATTTGAGCTATTTCCATTACTAGGGGTGATATTATCAAAGATAATAAACCTGTAGCTCTGGGTATTATTGTTTTGTTCATTCTTTCAGCTGTAACTCCAATGGTAGTTGGATTTAACAACGGGAAGGAATCATCTAAAGTTAAAGACCCTCTTGAGGATTATTACGGTGTTTATAGTTTAGAAGAAATACCTGAAGATATAAGACCTGCAATATCTGAAGAAGAGAGTCAGGAAGTTTCTATTGAACAGAAAGTTATAGATTCAAAGGAATCACCAGTATCACTTGATGGTCCTATGGATTCAGCTTGGCCGATGTATTGCCATGATACACGACATACTGGACGAAGCCCATTTAGTACTACCTCTACTGTTGGAATTGAGAAATGGAAATTTTGGACCGAAATTGATGGTATTCCTAGTGGTATCGTAATCTCTAATGATGGAACTATCTATTTCAGCGGTTCATATGATTTATATGCACTATATCCAAATGGCACACAAAAATGGAGATATGAAATGATTGCTACTGTTTTATCTTGTCCAGCAATAGATGAGAATGGAAATATATACGTAGGAACAGCCTATGTTAATAAAAATTTATATGCTATCAATCCAAATGGGACATTAAAATGGAAATTTCCTGCACAGATATTTTCTTCTCCTGCTATTGGAAATGATGGAACAATTTATTTTGGTGACACAGACAATAATATCAATGCTCTATACTCAAATGGTACATTAAAATGGAAATATAAAACAAATAATGTTGTTTATTCATCACCTGCAATAGGATTTGATGGAACTATTTACTGTGGTTCACATGATACCTATCTATATGCACTTTATCCTAATAATGGGACTCTTAAATGGAGATATAAAACAGGAGATTGGATACGGACAAGTCCATGTATCGCAGATGATGGAACGATACTTGTCGTTTCTCTTGATTATTATCTTTATGCAGTAAATCCCAATGGAACTTTAAAATGGAAAACTAAGGTTGGAGCAGGTACTTCTCCAACAATTGGTCAAGATGGAACTATCTATTGTGGATATGAAAAATTATGCGCAATTAATCCAAATGGTTCTGTTAAATGGACATTTGATGTCAAGGGAGAATTAAGGGGAGCAATTCCATGTAATTCGATAGATGGGACCATTTATCTTGGTAATGGTGATGGAAGTGATATTATTGCTGTAAATCCTGATGGAACCGAAAAATGGAGAGTTTCCATTGGGGGCGATGTTGAATCTGCACCTGCAATTGGTGAGGATGGAACGGTATATATCGGTTCAAGATTGCTGAATGGAGGTTATCTTCATGCCTTTGGACCTCTTGATTCAGATGCACCCTCTGCACCAATAATCACAGGTAAAACAATTGGAATACCAGGAGTAGAATATGATTACAAGTTTAAATCAACCTCACCAGTTGGTAGAAATCTTTATTATTATATTACTTGGGGTGATGGCAGTAAGAAGGATTGGTTTGGACCATTTGGTTCTGGTGAAGAAGTAACAGTCAGCCATGCTTGGACAAATCAAGGGACATATACTATTAGAACTAGAGCTAAAGATACTGAAAACATGTGGGGTCCATGGGGTGAACTCCAGGTTACAATGCCTCGGGATAAATCAATCTCTAATTCGTTGCTCTTGAGGTTTTTAGAACGATACTCACTGCTGAATAGACTACTATCACTGATAGAACTACAATAAAAACACAAAAACTATATTTCTAATTTTTTTTTAATTTTATAAACCATTATAAACATATTACTTATTTAAAAAAAAAGTTATGGGAGGAAAAATTTGTTAGAATATAAAGAACATCTAGAATTACTAGAAAAAAAATTAAAAGGAAGAAGATTTGAAATAAAACATAATATCCCAATTCCTCCATATCAAATAGATTTATTAGCCATTAAAACCTCATTTGAGGTTTCAAAATTTAGTAAAATGACAAGAGCAATAGCATTTACTTTTTTAGAAAATGTTGATATAGGGTTGGTAAAGAGTTATTCAATTGCTTCTACTAAATATGCACTTGAAAATCGTGGTTCTATATTACCAAGAGGATTAGGTGGTAGTCTTCTTTCTATTCCAGTTATTGTTTCAAATGGTTTTAATATAGATACTATTTTATGGATGGAGAAAACTATTGCTGAAAAACATTGGGCTGCATTTGAATTTCCTGTTTTAATTTCATTAAAGGATAGGAAAATTTTCTACTGTAAAAAAACCCCTATTTGGGGAGGAGCATATTATAGTGGTTTCAGAAAATTTATTGAAGAAAATCTTGGTTAGTAAATTCTTATTTTCTCATTTTTTATTAATTTTATATACTAATTTGGTATTTCAAATATTTAATGAGTAAAAGAATTACTAACAAAGATTTGTTGAAAGAAATTCAAGAATTAAAAAAAGATTCATGGAAACAAAAATTTTTAGCATTTGCTTCTATCACTGTTGCATATATGTTAGTAGGTTTTTCTATTAAGACTTATTCCGATCCTATCAGAGATTCAATAGGTGATTTATTGATTATTATAGGTTTCATTGGTTTTGTATATCTATTAATTAAAGATAGTATAATGAAAAAAAGATTAGATAAATGAGGCTTTTATAAATATAAAAATAAACATATAATAGTAAGGTTCTCCTAATAGCATTTTTTCATTAAATCTCAAGATTGTAAGGGCTTTTAACTTTTGTAAGTAACTCCCGCCTCGGGCCCCTTATTTAAATTATCATGACAATTAATTAGAGAAAAACCTTTTAAAATTTGTAATAAAAATCATTTATGCAAGGGAAGTGATATAAACATTAGTTTACCAGTAAAAATACCTATTATACCTGTAACCTCAAATCGATCATTTGCATATGAGAATATATTGATTGGGAGATTTTGACAAGTATCTTCCAACAAATCTAACATTTCATAAAGGAACCCTAAATTCTTAGATTATGGTTATCTTTAATTTTAAATGATATAGGCTTTACACCTAATGTTGCCTCACGACGTATTTACGGTTACTTTTTTGGTAATCCATATCCATTTTCAACAAGTTTTGATAACGTTTCTACAAAACGAGTAGTAGGACCACCATCAACAATAGCATGATCTGAACAAATTGTTACATGAAGATATTCCCGAATTTCAATTTTATTTTTAATAACACCTGGTTTTTTCGTAATTCCACCAATTGAAATAAAAGTTGCAACAATTCCGCCTATAGGAACTGCCCATCCCTTAAACTCACCTATCATCCCAATTGCAGTAACACCAACTGTACCCAAATACTTCTTTTTAAGAACACCATTTCTTCTAAAAAGCCATAATATAAATCTTTGAAAAAACGAAGGTGTTTTTAGTACTAATCTTTCAGAGCTTGTAAGCTTTTTTCCCAAGAATTGTGATGACGGTTCAACTTTTTCTATTTGAGCGGATCTTATTTCATTTGTTATTTCCAATACGCTTTTTTCATTAGCTTTTCTTATTATATATACTAATGGCCTATGTTCATCCTTAATTTCTCTTTCAATATAAATAAGAATGTCAACATCATCAAAAATTACTAATTTATTACTACCAAGTCTATATGCATTCAGTTCTTTATGTTTAGATATTGCCTTGGCTACGCATTTAATAAACCAACCAGTAAATGAAATTTTTGTACTATTTGTTTCTTTGAATTTTTCAATAATGTTTCTAGCATTAGTAACATCCAACTCAATCAGCCCATAAGCGCTATGCTTTTTTTCGTTCTCTCTTAATATCTCTACAGTATTTTTTCGGCTTTTTGTAAAAGGTTTTGTTTCATAATTTCCTATTAAATCCATAGTTTCTTAAAATTAAAATTACTTTTATTATTTAAGTATTATTATCCTCCTAACTATGCATTATTCATATGTTTTTTAGCAACATTAGGGACAAAACTGACTTTGATGATAAAGTTAAATAATTCTTAAACTTCTTACGATCTCATCCTTACTTGTTCCCATTACTACAAAACTATTGTAAAATCTTGTACTATAAATTTAGTTCTCATATCTACTTTAAAATATTTTTTAAAAAATGCAGTGTCCAAAATAATTTATTTTTTTCCATTACCATTAAAAGAAATAATGGAAAAGAGATTTGAATACCAGAATACTGGTAAAATTTCTGGTATTAAATATGTTTTTCTTCTAGCAATATGTAAATAAAAAATATATAAATAGAACTTTTCATTAATATATATGATGCTGAATAGAAAATGTAAAAATTGTTTAATCTCTGAAAGTTATTCTGATGTTAAACTCAATGAAAACAAAATATGTAATTTTTGTACTACACTAAAAAAAGACAATGATGAAGAAAAAAGATTAATGAAAAAGGAATTTGAAGAATATATTTATGAGATAAAAGGAAAAAATGTATATGACTGTGTTCTTCTTTTTAGCGGTGGAAAAGATAGCATTTATCTACTTTATCTTTTAACTAAAAAATATGGTTTAAATGTATTAACCGTTACAGTTGATAATGACCTGGAAACAAATCTTTCAAAAGAAAATATTAAAAAATGTATTAAATTTTTTAATGTAAATAATTTAACAGTAATTCCAAGAAATGACTTTTATAAGAGATTATACAAATATATTTTCAAAAATAAAATTGAGAATGGATATTCTATGAGCATATGCCCAATATGTTTTGGAATAATTAATTGTATAGGTCTAAATATCGCAGCAAAAAAGAAAATACCTATAGTCCTAGATGCATCTTCACCAGATCAAATAAGATCTGGTGACTATTTGAACAAGAATTTGTTAAAAAAATTGGATTCCTTAAATGTTTTAGAGAATCCAGATTTTATTAAACAAGATTTAAATTACTTTTGGGATCCTAAAAAATATGATATTATACCTCGTTTTATCAAACCGTTTTATTTTTTAGAATACCCTGGTGTTGAAAATATAATTAAAAAACTTGAGTCATTAGGACTAGGTCAAAAAAAGAAATTTAATCCCTTGTCTACAAATTGCCATATGTCCTGGCTGTCAATTTATTTAGACTTAAAAAAATATAATGACAATATGTATATCAGAAATTTTCATAAATTAGTTAGATATGGTAAAATAAATCGTTTAAAATGGAGGATTATGTTACCTATTGGTATTTTTCTTTTAAAAAATAGATTGATTAAAAGAAAACAAATAAATCAAGCTGTAAAATATATTGATCTAAAATTAGAAGATTTGTTATAAAATGTTGTATGCAGGGGAAGGGATTTGAACACCTGGAATTAAAAACTATGAAACTTTAACTATATAAACTCGCCTCGGGCCCCTATTATTAAAAATAAAAAAACATTCAATATTTTAAAAATCTTAAAAAAATTAATCATTTAGATTAATTATTATCAACTTTCTTTAATTTTATACCGCAATGACTGCATTCAATAACAATAAAATCATCAATCTTTTTAGGTTCAGCACTAAATTTATTATTACATTTAGGACAAACTGCTGTAATTAAATTTGAATCTAATCTAACTTTATTTTCAACTGTAATTCGTCCTTTTATTTTAGAATAAATTAATGAAAGAATAATTACAAAAACACTTGTTGACATTAAAATAATTCCAGAACCATAAAGTAAGCTTGAAAATATTTCATCATAAGTTTTTATTCCTTCATATAAACTAAACAAATAAGATAATGCTCCTATAAAAAATACAATAAATGCTCCAAGGACAAACTCATTATATAGCAGTTGCAAATTTTTTTTAGGTTCTTTAACTTTTTTTTCCATCAAATATAATTGCGAATATTAAGATGCTTTTTAAAATTTGGTATTATATATTTTAAAAATTTTCTTACTTCAAATTATTTATAAATCCAATTTATTTAGAAAAACATTAGAAAAAAAGCTAAGATTAAAGATTTAATACTAAAAATATTCCACCTGTAATTATTAACGCACCGCGTAAGTAAATATTTATTTTATTATTTATTAGACCGCCTAATAACAGCAACCCACCAATCCCCGCCATAAAAGTGAAATTAATAATATTTACCGCTGTAAAACTATCTGAATACGATGGTTGATATTGATTAATAATTCTTGTGATCCATGCGATAAGAATTGCAAGAACAAAACATAAAACCATTATTTTTTGTGAAGTTATTAATTTAATGATATCTTGAAGTCCATTTTGGCCACTTCTAATTGGTTTTGATTCAACAGGAGTTGGTTTAGATTTTGGAGTCTTCTGATTTTCTTCAACTGGTGCTCCACAAGCAGGACAAAATCCAGCTCCAGCTGGAATTCTTGCATCACATTTAATACATTTTTTTACAGCCATTATTCCTCCACCTTCAGGTAATAAAATTATAACGTTGTATATATTGCTTTCTTTTTAATTAACAGAAAAAAATTATCTTTTACCCATCTTACAATTATTACAGATTCCCTGGGAACTATCAAAACAATTACTACAAACAAGCCTTCCGCATAAATGACATGTAAACATCGTTCCAGGTTTTCCACATATATTACATAAGCCCATTAGATCCATTTCTATTTCACTCCAATTTTTACCAATCTTTTCTTAAGATCTTCAAGAGGAATCGTGGTAATAACAAGTGGAATATTTTCACGATCAGCAAGTTTTATTGCTAAAGAATCAACAGATCCAGGTTTATGATAAACAACAACTGTTGGTTTCACTGGATGTACTCGAATTGCTATCATAGGACTACGTCCATATCTAATACCTGTGAAAATGATCGCTCGTTCTGTGCTCCATCCATACAGACGGTTATAATCTCCAGAATTTATTGTTTCAATTGTTTTGACACTATCAACAAGGGTGAAACCCTTTACATTTTTTCTAAGACCAATTTCACTTGTTGTTAAAACATTTCCCTCTATTTCTTTTATAAACTTTTCAGCAGGGATAATAAAAGGATACTCCATAATTTCAAGTATTCCCTCTTGGGTTTTAACCATAGAATTGTACTTATGTAAAATCTTTGCACCATGTTTTTCATCAATTTCAATAAATGCATATATTATCTTTTTAACCGTTTGTATACCTGGTGATTTTCTTCTGCCAGATTCATAATCACTTATAACACTTGGAGATAACTTCAAATAATTCGCAAGATCAGTCTGGCTTATGTTAAACACTCCTCTCCATTTTCTTATAGTTTGACCTGGTTTTGGACTAAGAGTAATTTCACCAGCAATTTTTTCTGATAACGCATCTTTTATATTCATATATGGGCCTCATCAGGTTTAAATTTATATCCATAGTAAATCGCCCCGACATACCCATCATCCTGAATCTTACGAAAAACTGATTTAACCTTCATACCAATCTTTACTTTATTGTTATCACAGTCAACTATTTGTGCTGTTAACTTTGGACCTTCATCAAGCTTTATTATTGCAATTGGATATGGTGCTTGTCCTTCAAATTTTTCAGGAGCATCACATATTATTGTATAAGTTTCAATTGTTCCCTTTCCACTTAGTTTATATTCTATTAATTTTCCAATACTTTTTCTTCTACAATCAGGACAAGATTCCCTTGGTGGAAAAAATATTTTTCCACATTCTGAGCATTTATTTCCAATCAAATTATATCTTTGAGGAATTTCCCTCCAAAAACGCGGTACTGCACCTTCAGTCATTCTACATCGCCTCCAGAATATTAACAACACAGGATGCTCCACCTGCTCCAACGTTATGTGTAAGACCAATTTTTGCATCCTTTATTTGTCTTTTATCAGCCTCTCCTCTTAATTGCAATACAATTTCTGCAATCTGTGCAACACCTGTCGCACCAACAGGATGACCCTTTGCTTTTAGACCTCCGCTTGGATTTATTGGAATTTGACCATCGAGAGTTGTAATTTTATCATCTACTGCTTTTCCACCTTTACCCTTTTTTACAAAACCTAAATCTTCAATTGCTAAAATTTCAGCTATTGTAAAACAATCATGGACCTCTGCTACATCAATATCATTTGGTCTAACATTTGCATGTTGATATGCTTTCTTTGACGCATATACAGTTGATTCAAATGTACAAATATCTTTTCTTCCATGTAGTGGCAGTGTATCTGAAGCTTGACCTGAACCAATAATTTTTACTGATTTATCTGTATATTTATTTGCTTTTTCTGCTGCACATAAAATTAAGGCAGCAGCTCCGTCAGAAACCGGTGAACAATCTAGCAAACCAAGAGGATAAGCAACCATTGGTGCTTTTAAAATATTTTCAAGTTTCATTTCTTTTTTAAATTGTGCATAAGGATTAAGCACTCCATTTGCATGGTTTTTTACTGCAACTTGAGCAATTTGTTCCCTTGTTGTTCCATAGTCATGCATATGTTTTGTTGCAATCATTGCATAAATTCCTGGAAAGGTTACACCAAAAAAAGCTTCCCATTCTTGGTCAAGACCTGTTGCAAGAATATCTGTTGCCTCGGTTCCAACTACATCAGTCATCTTTTCCACGCCTCCTATTACAACAACATCATTCATACCTGAAGCAACTGAAAAAAAACCTTGTCTAAATGCAAGACCGCCAGATGCACATGCACTCTCAACTCTTATTGAAGGAATATGCATAAGAGAAAATCCAGAGCAATCTGCGACAAGAGCTCCGATATGTTCTTGACCGATAAATCTTCCAGCACTCATTGAACCAACATATAAAGCATCAATTTCACTACCGCTAATACCTGAATCTATTATTGCTTGTGCTCCTGCATCTGCTATTAATTGACGGAATGATTTATTCCAAAGTTCTCCAAATTTTGTTATTCCAACACCGATAACTACTACATCTCTCATTTTCATCACTCCCAATATAATAAGTCCCTATATTTTGTATAAGTTGCATAATCAATGTACTCTTTTTCATCAATTAGCTGTGATACCAAAGATGCATTGCTTTTTTTAAGACTTTTAATATTATTGTTTATGGTTATATCAAAAGCATCACTACCCGCACCAGATCCATAACTTGCTACAAAAACTCTATCACCTGGTTTTGCCACATCTAAGACTGAGGCAAGACCCAACATTGATGATCCAGAGTATGTATTACCAATAATCGGACATAAAAGTCCTTGCTTCACTTGTTCAAATGTAAATCCAAGCATTTTTGCAACTCTAATGGGAAATTTTCCATTCGGCTGGTGAAATACTGCAAAATTGTAATCCTCAGGTTTTGTATTTGATGATTCCATAAGATTTTTTGCATTATTTGAAATATGTCTAAAATATGCAGGAGTTCCAGTAAATCTTCCGCCATGTGCTGGATATTTGCGTCCTTCTCTTCTCCAAAAATCAGGTGTATCAGTTGTATATGAACATGTATTGTTGATATCTGCAATTATTTTTTCTTTACCAATAATAAATGCAGCTCCTCCAGCACTTGCAGCATATTCTAGCACATCACCAGGCGCTGCTTGAGAGGTATCTGCCCCAATAGCCATTCCATATTTTACCATATCTGATTTTACAAGTGCCATACAAGTTTGAATTGCAGCTGTACCTGCTTTACAAGCAAATTCATAATCTGCCACCATAATAATTGGTGTTGATCCAATAGCCTCAGCAACAATTGTTCCTGTTGGCTTTACAGCATACGGATGGGATTCACTCCCAACATAGATAGCTCCTATATCCTTTGGATTAATATTGCATCTATCAATTGCAGCTCTTGCTGCTTCAACACTAATTGTAGCAACATCTTGATCTAAAGAAGGAACTGATTTTTCTATTATTCCGAGGCCACCGATTATTGTATCTGGGTCCTTACCCCATGCTTTTGCAATATCTGAAGATTTAATTCTGAGCCTCGGGATACTAGCTCCATAACTAACAATACCTGTGCCTTTCATAATTAATTCCTGTGAGGGGAAACCAAGAGTATGTATATAAAATTGACGATTTATTTTTCGTTTATTAACGATTTATTTTAATAATCTAAAAAAACAATTACCATATTAGGTCTTTTTTTAATTCAATCATATGTAGATTAACTCCCATTTCTTCGATTCTTAAAACATAAGCTCTTCCAAGTTCCTTTTTAAATTTTTCAACGAAATGCTGACCTGCAGCATCGCCCAAGGAACTAAGCAAATTTTCTATTATTTTTTGAAGTCCTCTACCAATCTCAGAAGGCCTTGCAGATTCAATATCAGGTAAAATGACAATTACATCCCCTTCTTCCGATTGATTTATGCTATCAATGTTTACAAATTTTAAAAAATCATATTTACCCTCAAATTTTTTAATTATATTATTTATTACTAAGATAGAATATTTTTGATCACTTGATTGTTTTAATATATTTAATATTGCTTTTAAAACATGCTTTACCACAAGACTTATCTTTAACTCAATTACGTCTAAATTAACTCCAATTTCATCTAATTTTTTTATAAAACTAGAGTCCATATTGTTTTTTAATTTATCAATTAATGATGATCCAACCTTATTATCACCATAGAAATTGTTTATCTCTTGGATAAATCTCTGTATCGCAGATCCAACTTTATCAGATTCAATATCATTAATATCTTGTGATATTGAAAAAAGGTCTAATCCTTGTATTGATCTAATATCATTGATTTTAACATATTTTAAGAAAGGGAACGTTGTATTAAGTCTGTTTGTTAATTCATTAATAAATTTATAAGTTGAATCCTTGCCAAATTCTCTATCTAATGTTTCAAATAAAAATGTAAATACATATTTTATAACATCATAATTGTTTATGTCCTTGGTAGATTTTTGCTTAATCTGAGTTATAAATTCAAGTTGTAAGAAATCAAGGTCAATTCCTAATTCTTTTAGATATTTTTCATAGTTATCCGGCAATTCCTCTTTTACCTCTTTAAGAAAATAATAACCAGCATTTTTTCCCATTGTCTGAGTAATTTTTTGAATAAACTCTTTTCCGGCTTTACCAATATTTATTGGCTCGATATTATTAATCTCTGGTTGAATATTTACAATTTTGAAAAATTCAGTATATTGTGTCCCTTGTATCTGTATATATTGTAAGAACCTGTGTTTTTCTTTAAGTTGTTTAAGTGCTGAAATAACAGTCATATTAGCATATGTTTCAGATGTTCTTCTACTAATCACTCCGATAATTGATCTTAAAATGCAATCTAGTATCTGATCATTTTCCAATTGAGGCATCCACAATCCATTCTTTAAATACTGAAATTGTCTATTTCTCAATGCATAAATACATTTTAAAACTTCGTATTAAACATTTTACTAATTATTATCCCAAAATCCTCTAGTTCTAGCATAATTCAATTCTGCCTTGAGAATATCTCTTAAAAACTTGATTTGTAATTCTTCAGATTTATTAAGTCCAGAAATATTATATCTCCTAAGAATTCTAGCAGCGGTATCAGGACCTATTCCTCTTCCAACTAATGCATATGTTGCATATTTACCATAACTTATTATTAGACTTGCATTTTTATGAAGTCTTTTTATTTCACTATTTTCTTCTTTGGTTCTTTCTTTTTTTGTAAGAACCTTTGCAAGATCTTTATTATATCTACGTAATACAGCAATTTTTATTGCACTACATTTTGAACATTTTATTTTATCACGTAAGTTTCTCACATGAGTATCCCATTTATTATTACAGTTGATACATACTAGTGTGATATCTGCATCTTCCAAACGTTTTTTTAAGGCAAGAAGAATTGACCGATCTGCCCTTTGAGGTACCATTAATCCTTTAATTGTTTCAAGTCCAGCAAGAGCAATTGGTGATAATTTTTGGATATGGATTTTTATTGAGTTGTTTTGTATTTCACTTAAAATTTTTTTTGTATTTTCAATGTCCATCTTTTCCCATATAATTTTATCAATCACCTCATCAAAAATTAGAGAGTTTTCAAATAAGGTAAAAAGTTTTTTTGAACTAATGTTTTTATAATCAAAATCTTTTTTAATTGCCCCAAATTTTCTTGCAACATGTACAAGTTGCCATCTAATATAGGCTGAATTTCTTAATATCTTTTCAATAATATACTCAAGTGATTCCGGTTTTACGTTAAACAAAATATTTTTAATTCTATCTACAGGGATTCTTCCAGGCAGTTCAAGATTTATCCTATATGCATCATTATTAATTCCAATACTTTCTCCTATAGATTGGGCAAGCATTGCAGAAATTAATAGTCCAAGAGTTTCGTTGACCTTTGTACCAAAACATGCATTTATTACAACAGTTTTATCTTCAATTTCTATTGTTATTGTATTATCATCAGGAATTTTTAATCCCTGTTTTTGTTGATTACATATCTGCAATATTACATGTTCTAATGTCTTTTTTTCACAGGAATAATCTTTGAGTTTTATATCATTTGATATTAATCTTCTTAATTTTCCAACTTCCCGAGCAACTTCAAAAGGAATTGGAATATCTTCACCTGCCCAAGCAGGAGCATTACCTATTTCTTTTGATTGGGATACAAGGATATCTTCATCCTCCAACTTTACAATAGTCCAAGATCTTCCACGTAAAATAAATTTAGCACCCTCAAACCCATAATTTAAAACAAAGCTTTCATCAAGTTTTCCTATTTTCTTTCTTGAGCTTATATCAACTGCAAAATAAGTTATTTCATCAGGAATCATTGAAATATTATCAAGAAAATAGTTTCTTGAATTTGTTCTCTTAATTAAAAAATTATCCTCACCAATCCAAATACTCCGCTGATTTCTAAGCTGTTCAATTATTCTATTAAAAACTTTTTTTTGTAAATTATTGAAAGGATAAGACCGTTTAATTATTTTATATACTTTGTTTTGTTGAATTTTTCCATATTCTAAAACTATTGAAATGATTTGATTAGTTAAAACAGATAATGGGTTTTTTCTTACCTTTGAAGGTTCAATTTCACCATTTAATGCTTTTCGTGCAATTACTAGGCTTTCTGAGCAATCCTCTGCAGTAGTTGATAGAATAATTCCTTTAGAAGTTTTTCCGATGCTATGTCCAGAACGCCCTACCCGTTGTAAAATTCTTTTAACTTCTCTGGGGGAATTATATTGTAAAACAAAATCTGTATTTCCAACGTCTATTCCAAGTTCAAGAGAGGATGTACAAATTAAAGACTTAAGTTTTCCACTTTTGAAACTATCTTCTGATTCTATTCTTGCAATCTTTGAAAGCGATCCATGATGGACATCTATAGGAAAATTTTCAACCCATTGATGAAACCTGGATGCTAAAATCTCTGCACCATCTCTAGTATTTATAAATATAAGGGTTGAAACATGATGATCAACAAGTTCCTTACACCTTCTTAGAGATGAAAAAGAAATTGGTTCTATGGATAGCTTATTTGCATTGGTATAATCACTTTTTTTAATTGTTGGTAGTTCTACTTTTATATCAATATGTTTTGTGACATCTACTTCAAGAACTTTTACATCCCTAAAATCATCATCATTTACTCCTACAAGAAATCTTGCCACTTCTTCAGGTGTGCCAACTGTTGCAGATAAACCAATTCTTTGAAAGCTATGACCATTTTCTTTTGTTAACTCATATAATCGCTCCAGACCAATAGCTAATTGAGCTCCTCTCTCATCATCAGCCATTTCATGGATTTCATCATTTATTACATATCTAACACTAAAAAGATGTTTTCTTAATCTTTTGCCAATAAATAATATTTGAAAAGTTTCTGGAGTTGTAATTAGCATATCTGGTGGATTTTTTGATTGGCGAGACCTTTCACTAGGTGATGTATCACCATGTCTTACTGCTATATCAATACCTAATTTTTTACCCCACTCAATTGTTCTTCTTAACATATCCCTGTTTAATGCTCTAAGTGGAGTGATATAAAGAATTGATATTCCCTTGCTTTGTTTTTCATTTTTTTTAAATATTTTTCTTTCTTCTAAAAAATTATTAAAAATTGGTAATAATGCAGCTTCTGTTTTTCCAAGACCAGTTGGAGCTATTAACAAAACATTTTTACCTTCTAAAATTGGTGGAATTGCTTTTGTTTGAGGTTCAGTAGGCTCTACAATATCTTTAGATATAAGTAAGTCCTGAATTTTTGGATTTAGCTTTAAAAAAACTGATTCCATGATATGTGATGCAATAATGTTTAATATTTAGTATTTTCTTTTACCAAACCGTTTATTAAATATTATTCCAATTTGATTTGATTTAAATAAAATTCAACAATGATTATTTTAAAAATACTAATCTAATTTGTTACACTATAAAAAATAATACCTGTTCCAAACCATGTTACACATAAAATATAAAACCATGCATTTAAAACATTAAATATTACTCCAAGGAGAATCGCAAGTAGAGGTAGTATTAACAAAATAAACATAGTCAATGCTTGTTTTACTGTCTTTGAAATATTTAACTCCATGATCTATCACATTTCAACCAATGATTTATTGCCGTTATTAAAAAGGGGTTATTTAAGTTTAAGCCAAATCTTTAAATAGATTAAGTAAACAATAATCCTTATCAATCTCTTTATTCTTTTTTTAAATCCCTAACTTTGCCTAATGATGTACCATCAATTAGATATATTTTAGAATTATCTATATCCATTATTTTACCAATGGGCCCTGAAATACCTTTTTGATTAACAGCAATACCTCCACATAATGGGTTGAATGCAGGTATTACTAATATCTCAGGATTTTTAGAATTGGGATATTTTTCATTTAATCTGTCTTTTAAAAAATTTCCTTTCACCCAACAAGGTTCAAACGTTTTAAATTCCAGCCTATCTTTAAACATAACAGTTGGGTGAGTATGACCTATTATTATCTGCTCGCATTTCATTATTTCTTCAGTTGGCCATCTATGACCATGAATAAAACCAACGTTCTCAATTGAAAAACCATCTGAAGGATGAATAATAATATCATTAGGTGATAATTTACTAATAAATCCATCATGGTTTCCTGGAAGTATATGGATTAATCCAAATTTTTTAATTAAATTTAGAAAATTTCTTATGTCTTTTCTTTCTTGAAAAGTTGCAGAGGGGATATTATGTTTGATATCTCCTAATAAAATAATTTCATATGGCTTGTATTTTTTACATATTGAGATTAGATGGTTTATCATTTTTTCAGCTTGTGAAGCTGTTTGCAATCCTTGTTCTCTTAATTCGCTTTCTATTCCCATATGTAAATCTGCAACAATTAGTATCCCTCTATTTTTTATATAAATCGCAGGTTCTTTTGGTATCGGTTGAATGTCAGAAAGATCCATATAACTTCCATCTAAAAATTTATAAATACTCTAATAAAACCTTTGGTATTTCTTCAATTATATCAGTAGCAATTAAACCATATGAACGTTTTTTATAAGCAATATTACCTGCTGCACCATTTATAAAAATCCCAGATCTTGCAGCATTAAAAGGTTTTACTCCTTTTGAAAGTAAAGCACCTACTATACCAGCTAAAACATCACCGGTTCCTCCAACAGTCATTGCTTCGTTATGTATATCATTTAACTTTGAAGTTTTTCCATTTGAAACGATATCAATCGGCCCTTTTAGAAGAATAATTATTCCTAATTTTTTTGCCCATTTTTCAACATTTTTTTTTCTTTCATTTAGTTTATTTGAAAGTTTTACTCCAGTTAATTCTTTGAATTCACCAGTATGAGGTGTAATTATTGTCTGAGAATTTTTAATTAAGTCATGGTTTTTACCAATTACTTTTATAGCATCTGCATCAATTACAATTGGTTTTTTATTTTTTATAAAAAGTTTGATTATATCATAAACAGCATTTTGTGTTTCTTTTTCTGAGCCTAAACCTGGTCCAATCAATAATGAGTCAACCTTATTTATTAGAGGGTGAATGATTTTTATATCATCATATGCTAGATTATTTTCATTTGTTAATTCTTTTACTATAAGGGTAGGGGATTGTATTGAAATTTCTTTTGCAAGTCGAAATGGTTTGATAATTAATGGTGAATAAGAGGTAATTGCTCTTGCAACCTTCTTTGGTGTTGCTACATAAATAAGATCTATACCAGTTCTTTGAGCAGCAAAACTTGAAAGAGCGGGAGCACCATAATAAGGACCACCTCCAACAATTAAAAGCCTGCCATTTTCACCTTTATGTGAATCTTTTTTTGGTTTAGGATAAAAAGTTGAAAGTTCACCAGGTCCTATATAATCAATAGCTTTTTTTGGAATTCCAATATCTACAATTTTTATAATACCACAATTTTTCTTATTCATACCCTCTTTAATATCATGAAAAGAGATAGTATAATCTGGTTTTACAGAAATATCTGTACCAATACCAGTTGGCACATCAACTGATAATATATCTTTGTTTTTTATTAAGTTGATTTTTTTTACTATTGTTAAATATGGTTCCCTTAGAGCACCTGATAATCCTATACCTAACATGGAATCAATTATCAAATGATTTTTATTGATTAACTCTTCAATTTTATTTATTGATTTTTTATCATAAATTTTTACGTTTTTTAATTTTTTAAAATTTATTTTTGAAATATCTGTTTTTATTTCCTCTTTTGTTCCAGTTAAAAAAATTGTAATATTATATTTTTTTGAAAGATATCTAGCTGCAACAAAACCATCCCCACCATTGTTCCCAATTCCACAAAATAACAAGATTTCCTTATTTTTTGGTTTGATTGTATTAATTACAAAATCTGCTACCCCCTTGCCTGCATTTTCCATTAACAAATTTGTAGGAACTCCATAATATTCTGAATTTTTATCAAGAACTTTTATTTCTTCACTGGAAATCATAATACCAAAATGTTAAACAATAACTAATGTATATATTCTTCGAATTGGAGGAACAAAATATGATGCCTGGACGTATGAACCCCAAACAAATGAATCAGATGATGAGAAGACTTGGAATAAGCGTTAAAGAAATTGAAAACGTCCAAAAAGTAGTTATTCAGACTGACAAAAAGGAATATATCTTTGATGATGCTGAAGTTACAATGATGGATGCCCAGGGACAAAAAACATATCAAATTATTGGAAGACCGCGAATTATAGAAAAAAAGGAAGAAATTCCAAAGGAAGATATTGATTTAGTTGTTGAACAAACTGGTAAAAGTGCTGAAGAAGCCAAAAAAGCTCTCAAAGAAACAAAAGGAGATATCGCTGAGGCAATAATAAAATTAAAACAATAATTCCTATTGTTCTTTAAGTTTAATTATTTTGAATGATAAAAGAACATTTTTTTAGAGCTGTCATCAATTGAGGTTTTTTCTCCAATCCTGTTTATGAAATCAAATGCAGCTTTTGCTTGAAATGTTGTTCTATCTTCAGCTTGTTCAACAGTATTAATTTCATGCAGGCAAAAACTTAACGCCCTGATCTTCCATCGAAAGTAATATTGATTCATATAGATAGGTGAATATTTTTTAACAAACCAATATAGCAATTCTACCCAAATGTTAACATTTAGAGCTTTGGTCTTATTATAAAAATTTTCAAAATCACTTGTTTCTTTTATATCAATGAATAAATCATCATGGGGCAAATGTATTTTTTTTATAAGTTTAAAAGAATCAAGACTTCGTTCTACTTCTTTTTGTATGTCCATATAAGTTTCATCAAAATTATTATTTCTTTTAAAAGGTGATGATATCATCCTAATTGGTTTTATTTTCTTTCTGACCGATAAACTATAGAAATAATGTATCATCCGAACTGCTTCTTGGAAACATTCTGAAAACATTTTCTGTAAATTAGTCAGGGTTTTTTTATTATGCATTTTTTGACCTAAATAGACTTCACCAATTGTGTATCCATATATCAGAGATTTCATAGTTATAAATGAGTCTATTCCCCATCCATAAGGAGGAGTTATACCTTTTTTAAGAATATTTTTAAGTACATCTTTTTTTATAGAAAGTTCACCGCCTAATGGCTGATCTATTACCCAAGCTTTCGGGAAAAACATTGCAATAAGTGGTTTTGTTATATGTCTAGTTATTTGTCCATCTGTTGGATTTCTTGAAAATGATGCTTTTACAAGATCAACATTATTTTGGAGTGGTTCGAAAAAGAATTCAAACCATTTGCTCATATTAGGATTAAGTATGTCACCATCGATATAGCAAATGTTTTCATAACCCCTTTTTATTGCTGCAATACCACCATTGATCATTCCTATTCCTTTACCAATCTCAGTGGTATTTACATATTTTTTTTCACTAATTACTTCAATTTTTTTTGTTTCTTTTTTCTTAAGTCGTTTAAAAGTTTCCTTATTTGAACCATCAGAAATTATTACTTTATCAACCAAGTCAGATTCAAGTCCCTGCTCAGCGATAGAAATAGGATTTATACCTTCATTTTTTGATATTACTAATAAACAATTACCAGGCATTTTTTCTTCTAATCAAAACTTAATATTAAAATTTTTTCCATAATAAATATAATATTAAAGTCAAAATAAAAAAGTATTTTTTTATTTATATAGTTTATACTAAAAAGAATCATTAAATAAATGAGATTAATAAAGTATAAACAAAACATTATTAATGATTTTTATATTATATTTTATGATTAGATGGAGGGCTGTTAATGGATAATAAACACATATCTGAGCTCAATATGAATGAATTGATAGAAGAACTCAATAACTCAGATTGGAGTATTAGAGCAAGAGCAGTATTACTGTTAAAAAATTATAAAGAACCTGAAGTAATTGATGCATTAATTGAAAAATTAAATGATGAAAATAAAAATGTTTGGCTTTCAGCTGCTAATATTTTAAAATCTAATAATGATCCTAGGGTTGTTAACTCTTTTATAAAAACATTAAATGATACGAGAGAAGAAATTCGTTGGCGTTCAATTTATTATTTAGGTGAAATCGGAGATAAAAAAGCTATTGATCCAATAATCCAAGCTTCAAATGATAAAAATGTCGATGTTCGCATTAATGTAGTAAAAGCACTTGGTAAGATAGGCGATGCAAAAGCAATAGATGTATTAATAAAATCACTTGATGATGAAGACCCAGTCGTACGAAAAGAATCAATTACTGCATTAAACCGTATATCTCCCGCAAAACCAATAAATGAAGTTATAAAATTATTAAAAGATAGTGATAGACGAGTAAGATCTCTTGCAGCAATACTTCTTGGAAAAACAAAAACATCAGAAGCTTTTGATAATTTAATCGGAACTCTTAATGATGAAGACCATATCGTAAGGATCTCTGCAGTTCATGCTTTGGATAAAATTGGTGGAAATCAAGTTGTTCACCATTTGATTAAAGCATTAAAGGACACTCATTGGGAAGTAAGAAGTGATGCAGCAGATGCACTTGGTAAAAATGGTGATAACGAGGCAATTATTCCATTAATGGAAGCTTTAAATGACAACAACTCCTTTGTAAGAAAAAGTGCAGTAAAAGCCCTAGAAAAACTCAATATTTTCTAATAAATCGTTACATAGATTTTAAAATCAAGTTAATGATTTGAAATTTTAATATATGATGAAATACGACGTCGTAATAGTTGGTGGTGGTCCTTCAGGTAGCTATTTAGCTTATAAGCTAAAAAACCAAGGAATTAAAATATTATTATTAGAAAAAAAAGCATTTCCAAGATATAAAATATGTGCTGGAGGGCTTTCAAAAAAAGCTTATGACATTTTATATTCAGAAAATAAAAAAATAAAAAGTATTATTGAAAAAGTAGTAAAAAAAGGATTATATGTCCGTAATAATAAATTTAATTATATTGACGCTGGAAAAGAACTAATTTATATGACCTATCGATCCGATCTTGATAATTTTCTTGTTAATATGGCTGTTGATAATAAAACAGTATTTTTTAAGGATAAAATTAATATTAAAAAAATCAATAGGAATGATAATACTATTACCTTTATACATAATTCTAAGGAATTTAAGATCAATTATAAAATCTTGGTTGGTGCATGGGGAAGTAATATTCGTTTTAATAAACTGATAGATCTCAATCCCATCGAGCGTTTTGAACTCTCATCGTCTTGGGAAGGACCCGCAGGTCCTATATTTAGTAAATATTCCAAAGATTACTTTTTGACTCAAATAATGAAGAAATATCCTGGCTTTACTTGTTATATTTTTCCAAAGTCAGAATTAATAACTGCAGGAATTTTTACATCAAAATATCCCTTTCCAAAAGTATGGAATGATGTATGGAACGACTTTATGGATTTCTGGAAATTAGACAAAACTATAAAACCAAGGTATGCAGTCATTCCAATCAGAAATCCAAAAAAACCAATTTCTAGAGATAATATCTTACTTATTGGAGATGCAGCTGGTATTGCAGATCCATTTGTTGGAGAAGGATTATATCATTCATTTATTTGCAGTAGTATTGCAGGAAAGCATATTATAAACTATTTTAGAATTGATAATTATAATCTTGCTTCAAATTATAACGAAAACATAAATTGCAAATTGCTTGATGTATTAAAATGGGCCAGAGCTTATGTTTCTATCTATAATCATTTTCCAAATTTTTCTTTTTGGTTTGGCTCAGAAACTTCAATTGGAAATGAAATTTTAATATCTTTTATTACTGGTGACATTAAATATAATGAAATCAAAAAAATCTTAAAATGTTTTAGTCGAAAAATAAAATTTTGGTAGGTAATAATTATCCTTTCTGGTCAAGGTTATCTAATACCTTTTCAATTTTTTTATAAGTATCTTGGATAGAGCCAGAAGTATCAACAATGTTCCAATTTTTTATTAATAAAAGGGATTTTTTTCGAACATTTTCAAGCTCATTAAGTGTTTCAAATATTTCTTTTTCTTTACGAACTTTAATGCGTTCAAATAAATTATCTGGTGAAGTATCAAGAAAAAACATGTATTGTGAAGTTGGAACAAATTGGGAAAAAAAGCTATAACCAAATTTTGCTAATTTTAATGGAAGGTAAGCTGTTCCAATAAGATAACGAACAATAATTAATGTATCACAATTTTTTTTCTTATAATATTTTCTTATCGAATTTAAAACATCAAACATATAATATATTGACGCTCTAAATTTGTTTATTTTTCCTTTTCCAAGCAAAGCCTTTTTTGCATTTTTTCCAAAAAAATTATCTGATTCGGGATGTGACCGGATAACTACTTTCTCCCCTTTTTCTTCATATCTTCTTTTTATCAATTGTGCATGTGTGTCTTTTCCAACCCCATCTAGACCATCAATTACTACAAAACGCATATTAATCTCACAGAAACAATGCAACATAGAAATATATTGATGCTATAAAAGGTACTGATAAATTATCAAGACCTTTTGGTGTTATCATCTCAGAAATTGTAGAAGACAGCGCAATAATTACCAAAATAAATAATATCTCCAGATTGACATCTAATTCATAAAAAATAAGTGCAACTATAAATATAATAATTGAAAATGCAAACATTGAAAAAGATCCGATATAACTTTTTTGATCATTATATATTTTATATCTTTTCTTAGCATATTTTGATCCGATTAAAGATGCAAAACCATCACCGTAGGACATAGCTAAAATACCTATTGCAATAACTACCTTATAATCAAAAAATAAATAAGCCAAAATTGTCCATGTAACTGCGTAATAAACCAATCCCATACCATGGCCTGCTGATGATGTTTTTCCTTTTATTGATTTAATCGGAGAATAAGTACTCATCAAAAGAGTAAATAAAATAAAAGGTCCTGCTGCTAAAAACGCCATTATCTCTCTTGTTTGAAAAATTGGAAGTAAAAATGCAATATTACCTGTCATAATGTGTAAAAACTTTCTTGCAAATGTTGGGTATTTATCAAGTAATTTCTCTGAGATAATCAACAAAATTGCAACGTAAATATAAACCAATGCTAAACCTGCAAAATCATTTTGTATCATTTTGTTTTCACTTTTTCCATATATTTTGAGTTATATATAAATTAAATATGATTTCACATCTAATTTCTCAAAATATAATAATTTAAATAGTATATAAAAATATTTAAACTAATATAAAATATAATATAATTTGCCATATGAAAAAAAACATTCATACTTCGTTTATTTATGGGATTATATTAATCTTATTTATTTCTTCAAATAGTATCAATGCTTCTTCTGATACATATAATAAAACAGATTTAGAAAAACTATCTTTTAAACAAGAACTATCAGTCCCAATTGATACAAGTTTAGAAGAAGCTGTACTTCAACCTATTGATATACATATTGATTTTATTAATCCTTGTTGGGCAATAAGTGAAATTCAACACTCTGTCCGAGTAGGTTTTGATGATGGTTCTTCAATTACAGAAATCGATTCGCAAATATATGATTTGGAATACTCTGATGAAAGTCATATAAAATCCTGCAATATTGTTTTTCTCATTCCTGAAAAAGCAACCGGTAATGAAAAGTATTTTATCTTTTATGACTCTACCGAAAAAGAAGCTGCAAATTATGTTGATCATATTTTTCTAGAAGATACCCATTATTTCTATGAGCCAATTTCTGGACAAAGGATTGATTTTGATTATTATAAAATAATACAAGACGAATATATAATATATGGAGTTATCCAAAAAGGAGAAATAATTGGAAATCCTGTTTCGCAACATATTGCAAAGGTAATTCCTAATTCAAAAATATTTGAAACAAATACAATAGACCAATTAGCAGCTTTTGATATACGATATGGGATTTTTGGAGAACCAGATTATTCTGGACCAGCAGCCGCGACTAAAATAAATAAGAAAATTTTAGTTGATGGCAACCTAATGGTTAGATTCAAAATTGAAGGTGTTTCTCCTAGAGGAGATACAATAACTGATAATATATATACATATTATTTTTCACCAATAGATACAAAACGCATATTTGTTGATGTAAATCATGAAGTATTAAAAACAGTTGATATAGAAGACCCAGATGTTCTAGATGGTATATATTCAGGTATAATCACCATTAAATCCAGAAGCAAAACCATTGAAAAAATGAACGTTGGCACATTGTTACCATCCATTCACATATATGATGAAGATGAAACAATAAAAGAATATTTTGTACCACCAGATCCCGAATCTGTTGTGAAAGAGTTGATACTATCAACCGAAGATGATATTGATCTTGGAAGTAAAGGATGGATTTGTTTAGATGATCCTTCAACAGGTAAGGTTCATGGACTTGTAATACAATCAAATAAAGGCTTAATAGATGAAGAAGATGGAATACAAATAAAGGCTTATACCAAACAAAATATAAAATTACCAGGTATTGAAGGTGATACCGGCAGTGTTTTTTTAGGGAAAAACACTTACGAAAAAGGTGGTAGTCATACATCTATTCTTCCCCAAGGATTTAAAATAAATTTTGGAATCGTATTTATATCTGATGAAGATGAGGGTTATGAAAAAATTGATTCTGAATCAGAGTTAATTCAGACTCTAATAAAATCAATTCCAATTAAACGAGAAAATGTAACTGATAAAAAAGAAGAAAAGGAAAAACATACCTTAACAACGTATATTCATTTTGCATCTTCAGCTCCAATGGGTTCACTTCTTTCAGCTGCTCTTGGAAAAAATATTCCATATATAAATGCAGAGCTTTACCAGGAAACCAGCTTAAAATCATCCGGTACAGCTGGTAGACTTCCAATGGGAGCAATAGACCTTAATCTTGAGGGCAATATCTTTAAAAAAATTAAAACAATTATTGGTTTGTTCGATTGGAAAAATGCATCTTTTTTTAAGAAAATTAAGTTTTCAGATTTAGAACCTGGAACTTATATAATAAAGATATTTAGAGAAAACAGGTTATTTGGGAAAGATAGACAATACATTGGTTTTTCTATAATTGATCTTAAAAAAGATGAAAAAGTTAGAATTCACTGTAGACCGCAAAGCAGTATTAAATTATCAATTTTTGATACAGAAAAAAACGGTGTTGGGAACGTAAAATGTTTACTAAATTATAAGGATGTACCTATTTATGATTCCTATACAGATGAAAATGGATTTGCAACTCTTAATTTCCCAACATATGTAACTAAAAAATTCAGTCTTAAAGTGATCTACCAAGGTTTCTTAGTTAAAGAGAAAAATGTTAAAATTAATTTTATAAATCGTTTGATTACAAAAAAGGAATCATTTACCATAATACAATACAATTTAAATGTTAATATTAAGGATACATGGGGTTTCTCACCTGAAGTAGAAGTATCTCCAACAATTTCTAGTGCTGAAATGGTAGAACAAGTGCAAATCAAAGCAGAAAAAATAAATCTTGGAGAATACAAGTTTATCTCTCTATATCCTGCCAATTATTTTCTTAATATGAAATATAAGTCCTTTGAAATAAATAAAGATGTTCAAATCGATAATGATAAAACAATGGATATCACATTTCCAGCTGAATTTGAACTAAATTTTGATATTACTAACAACTATGGTTATTCACTTTCCAAAGGTGATATTTCTTTATCAAGATATGATAAATCAGAAAGTGAACCAATTGATAAAAATGGAAAGATAAAAATTTTGGTTCCTCCTGGTAAATACAAGATAAATGTACATATGGATGGTAATGAAATTAGTAGACAAGAAATAGATGTTAGAGGAGATAAAAAAATAAACATCTTAACTTCTGAAGAATCATTTATTCATACATTTTTGGTATATTTTGGTATAATCTTAGTTATAACTTTTTTAATATTGATATTTTGGAAAAAAAAGGTATACACAGGCGTAAAACTTTTAGTTGTAGCATTACTATTAATATCTCTTTTCTCACCATGGTGGGTTTTAAATGGAAACGAGGGAGAAGTAACAACTACAACTAAGACTCTTTTAGTTCCACCAACGATCATATCATTTAGTTCATCACCAGATGTTTTAGGTGGAGATGTAAGTCAATTACCTTCAGAAGCAACAATGGTTCTAAGTCTTCTTTCGATAATCATCTTGGTTTCTTGTTTAATAATTTTGTTTACAATATTTACAAAAAACAAATATAAGAAAATAACAACCATACTAAGTTTATTTAGTATCATATTTTTAATATTAACAATCTCGATCTTTTTTTATGCAATGTCACAAATAACAGAAGTTGGTGTTGGAAGTTTTATTGGAAGTGGAGATATTGATACAAGTTTTCCAGGTATTGCTAAGAATAAGATTTTACCTTCTAATTGGGGCCCGGGATTTGGATTTTATCTTTGTTTGTTATCTTTTATGATTTTAATTATTTATTCCATTTATAGTAAGTTGATAAAAAAGAATTGATATAAAATTAATCAAAATTTAGTAAATCTATATTATTTTTGGGATTTTTTTTACATTTGACATTTTAACACGATGATTTTATATATTATTAATGTCAAACAATAACATGCTATCTATTAGCAAAGTGAAATGAAAGGATGTGGAAAAGTGAAAAAATATGAATCAATAGAAAAAAAGGTAGATAAAATATTAAATGAAAAGAGTCAAGAAAAAGTAAATGATAGACAACAAATAATAAAAAATTTTAAAAAATACAATTCTGAAAGAGAAAGAATTAGTAAACAAATAATGAAACTTCAAGCTTAAAAATAAGATAACATAAATAAAATTGCAACGAACCTAACAATTTGTAATCACAATCTCAAATAATAATTTATTTTAATTTTATCTATCATAGGGCAGAACTTATTTGGATTTATACTAAAGTATAATCCACATTTCTCTTTTTTGGTTATAAATTTTTATTTTGATATAACCTTGAAAACATTTATATTAACACATATATTAAGTATAGTAAGAATAATATAATAGTGAAAAAAATGAAAATAGAAATTATAAGTATACTCATCTTTATAATATTGATAACAACATATGCCCGGGCTATAACACCCTCTTATAATAACCTAAAAGAATTATTAGGCAGCAATCCTATAATTACTGAAAAAATCTATTCTCATAATATAAGTGGGGAGTTTTTTACTTTAACAACATGTACCTATTGTAAATATGCCCATAAAGCTTTAAAAAATATTTACAATGGAAATAATTATCCATTTAATTATATCTCTTTTGTATATAATAAAAATGAACATGCTTCAGAAAGATATGGTGAACTTGATATATTTGTAACTCCAACAGTGGCATGGGATGGGGGCTTTATTAGAGACGAAGGTGCCCAAAGTATTCAAGAAGCAATGGATAAATATAACTCAAGTATAGTTAGCTGTGGTAACAGAAGTGTATATGATATTGATTTATTCTTAGACCTAGAATGGTCAGGGGCTGTAAATAATATACCATATGATGGAGAAGAGAATGTATCTATCAATAATTTTTTAAAATGGACAAATTCTGAAATGATGATTGACTTTGAGATATATAACAATGAACCAAGTCAATATAATGGACATTTACATGTTTATGTAACAGAGATAAATTCAACTTTTTGGAATGATCAATATGGTGATCCTTATACATTTGCTTTCTTAGATTATGCATTTAATGAAAACATCACAATAAATAGTGGAGGTATGCTTAATAGTATAATCTCTTGGGATGGAACTAATCATGATGATGGTTTTGGAAATAATTATGAAAATATCACTCAGGACAATATCATGGTTATCGCAGCAGTTATTGATGAAAATAATGATTATGTTGATGAAACTGGTGTTTATTTTGCAGGAATTGGTACTGATCCAAAAACCTATGATGTTTATTTTGGTGAGAGCAATCCTCCACCAATAGTTGCAAGCAATCAGTCAAATTTAACTTTTAATCCAGGGAAACTTAAATCTGAGACTACATATTACTGGAGAATAGTTGTATGGGATAATAACAGTATACCAAAATATGGTCCAGTCTGGCATTTTAAGACATTAAAAAATGAACCACCAAATACACCAGATATCATTGGTCCAAACAAAGGCAAACCAGGAGTTGAATATACCTTTTGCATTAATGCAAGCGATCCAGATAATGATAATCTGTTAGTATCATGGAATTGGGGTGATGGAACAAGTACTGAATGGGGCGGACCTTATGAATCAGGAACAGAAGTTTGGTATTCTCATATTTGGAATGAAAAAGGAACATATACGATATCTGTAACAATTAAAGATTTTCATGGGGAGACTGTAACAGCATACAAAGAAGTAATCATGCTTAGAAATAAATTGATGAAAAATCCATTTTTGTATAATTTTTTTGAACGATTTCCATTGTTAAATAAAATATTATATCTCTTTAAGTAAAAAGAAAAACATGTAAAGAAAAAAGAGTATTAATGAATTTTTATTATAAATTTTGATGATTTACTTTTGCTATATTATCTTAACCTTTTATCCGCAGCCCTAATCCTAGACCAAATGTTACTACTGAAAATCCTGTATAAATCTGCATTAATAAAGGAAATTTAATTCTGTATCCTACGAATCCTAGCATACCAACAATTCCTGGAAATGTGATTAGAGTATTGTTTGAAAATCTACTTGATGTTGTTGTTACTCCAAATAAACCACCGCATACATCAAAAATATCAAAGGTAGGGAGTTTAATAAATGGTATCAAATTAATAATTCTTATAATAAATTTAAATCCTATATTTAATGAACCTGCTCCAAAATATATAACATTGACCTTATTAAAAAATTTCAATAAAATTGGTAATCTAATACTTGCTTTTTCAGGAGATATCTCTCTATTTATACCTAGATTTGATGCTCTTTTATACATACTATTTTCAAGGTCTGTAGCATCTACATTTTCAGGAATAAGTCCATGTTCTTTTAAAACAATCAATTGCTTTTCAATTGTTTTTGATCCAAGTAGTTCATTTTTTAAATCATTAATCTCTTTTTTAGTCAAAGAAAAAATTTTATCTACAATAAGACCATCTGATGTATATTCAGAGATTTCTATTTGTAAGAGGTCTTCTTCAGGATCTGATTGATCTTTAAAACTAGCGTTTGTTATTGGAGTAAAAATAAGTGTAAGAAATATAATAAATACTCCAAAAGCTACAAATTTTTTATTATATAACATTTTTCTGCCTCGGTTATTTCTTATATAATTATGAAAATTTAATTAAATGTATAAAACTTCTTTGAACAATATTATATCACTTTTTAAAAAAAATGAAATGAAAAACTAACATTTGGAATACAAAAGATAAAAGTGCTCCCGCCGGGATTTGAACCCGGGTGGCTGGCTATCTTCAGATTAATAATCTGCGAAAGGCCAGAATGATTGGCCGGACTACACCACGGGAGCAACAGCCCTGCCCAGATTTGAACTGGAGACGCTAGCTCCAAAGGCTAGAATGTTGCCACTACACCACAGGGCTTTAGATGTGATATAGCGCAGTGGATTGCAATTTCCATATATATTTATTTTGGATAAGTCAAAGGATATTGTAACTTATTAGTTAATTATTTGGTTATATTTAGTCATCAAACAGTTTTTTGTTAAAAAAAACATAAGATTTATAATTAAACAAATATTGATTGTATAAAAAAAAGGAGGTGGAATGCACATGAAAATAAATAATCCACAGGAGTTAGTAGGAAAAACTGTTTTAGATGCTAATGGAAATACAATTGGAACA
>WOR8_10000685_pt1 | contig 34811 bp, 28 predicted proteins | sample DeeMarSeWOR38_10_FD_19890 | JGI IMG/M metagenome (IMG submission 19890) | reverse complement strand
GATATTTGACAGTACCCCGAATGCCCGGCCGACCCCGAACATGACCGTGTAAAAATCATATTCGCGGACGCCATAATGCCATTGAATGACGCCTGAGTGTGCATCTACATTCGGCCACGGATTTTTAGCTTTACCCTGCTCCTGAAGGATCGGAGGAACGACATCGTAAATCAGACTGACCACTTTAAAGATCGGATCATTGGGCAAATGTTTCAGTGAAAACTCCCGCTGTGCGGTATATCTGGGATCCGTTTTGCGCAATACAGCATGTCCATAGCCGGGTACCACCTGACCGGAATTCAGAGTATCCCAGACAAATTTTTCCATATCGGCCTTGGTCGGATTATCACCGACTTTTGTCATCATTTCCTGGATCCAGCGCAATACTTCCTGATTTGCCAGGCCATGAAGCGGACCGGCTAATCCGTTCATGCCGGCAGCAAGTGAATAGTAGGCATCGGATAAAGCGGAAGCGACAAGGTGTGTGGTGTGTGCGCTGACATTTCCACTCTCATGATCGCTGTGCAAAATGAAATACAGACGTGACAATTCATCATAGGGGGTATCAATTCCCATCATATGGGCAAAATTTTTACCGTAGTCAAGTTTGAAATCGGGCTGAATGATTTTGCCATTTTTGTATTTATACCGATAAATCCATGCTGCTATGATATGTAATTTGGCAATGAGATTCATGGAATCCTCATACATCGGATCCCAGTAATCCATTTTACTCATACCCTCGTTATACCGTTTGACGAAGACGGATTCACGCTGCAAAGCCATAATAGCGATCGAAAACATGGTCATCGGATGCGTATCATCGGGCAGGGCTTTCAGTGTTTTCCAGACAAATTCGGGTACTTTTCCGCGATTTTGCAAGTCCTTAATCAGTTCCTGTACCTGATCCTGGGTAGGAATATCGCCGGTCAAGAGTAAATATAAATGACCTTCGGCATAGGGCATTTCCGCGCCTTTGGCCTTGGGCAGTTTCTCCAATGTCTCAGGGATTGTGTATCCTCTGAATCGAATACCTTCAAAAGGATCAAGATAGGAGATATCGGTGGTGAGGCATTTTATTCCCCGCATACCTCCGTAAAACTGGCTGATTTTAACCGTATTGACCTCAGTATCTCCATGTTCTTTCAACAACCGGGTAACACGGTCGCGCCACTCGGGTAAGAGTGCAGCGATTCTCGCTTTTAATTGGGTCATAAAGAACTCCTTTCTTTAGGGTAGTGTATTGTCAATCAAAAGGGGACAATGCCGTAAGTGCTAATAATATAGTGCAATGATTCACAATGTGAAAGAAAAAAATACAAAAAAGAGAAAAATATTTTTCAGGAGACCTTGGCTTTAGGTTTATCTTCAACCTTCTTTTCAGCCGGTTTTTCGGATGTTTTTTCGTCTGATTTTTTATAATCTGTAATATAAAATCCGCTGCCCTTGAAAATAAGTCCCCCACCGCCGGTGATTTTACGCTGAACATTTGCCCCGCAATTTGGACAAACCGAAATAGGTTCCGAAGCGATACTCTGAAATTCTTCGAATTCAAATCCACAGCTGGCACAATAATATTCGTAAGTCGGCATTAACCAGGCCCTCTTTCAAAATAAAATACAAATTTACAAAAGGGTCTGCGAATAATGCAACCGGATATATTTATGCCAGTATGGCACAGATACATGCGACATGTAATATATCCTCGACGCTGCAACCGCGTGATAAATCGTTATAAGGTTTGGCAAGCCCCTGAATGATCGGACCGATGGCTTCAGCCCCGGCAAGGCGCTCGGTTATCTTATAGGCAATATTCCCGGAATCCAAATCGGGAAAAATGAACACATTTGCTTTCCCGGCAACCGGACTTCCCGGCGCTTTACGCCGTCCGACGGATTCCAGATAAGCAGCGTCAAATTGCAGCTCACCATCAATGGTTACGGAAGGAACACGGGATCGTACTAATTCGGTGGCTTCGATCACTTTCTGCGTTTTTGGATGCTCGGCACTCCCCTTGGTTGAAAATGACAGCATGGCAATATGTGGTTCCGTTTGGACCAATTTATGATGTGTTTCGGCCGAGCTAACCGCAATACTGGCCAGCTGATCCGCATCCGGATCCGGAATAACCGCACAATCGGCAAAGGTAAATATTTCTCCGGAAGTCATTACCATAATAAATGAGCTGGAAACAACCGAAACCCGGGGTGCCAGACCAATGACCTGGATGGCTGCTCTTAAGACATCTCCGGTTGTGTTGACCGAGCCGGCAACTGCGCCGTCGGCGAGCCCTTCCCGCACCATAAACGCCCCGAAATATAAAGGATTTTTCAGCAACTCACGCGCCTGTTCATGAGTCATATTCTTATGCTTCCGCATTTGATAAAATTGTTCCGACCAGGCTGCATGATGGCTGGAATTTTCCGGATCTTGCAGCTCAATTTCCTTGAGATTCTGATTTTTTGCGGACAACCGCTCAGGGTTGCCGAGTAAGATCGGGTGGACCAGTTGTTGTTGGCCCAGGTCGATGGCGGCCTGCTGGATACGTGGCTCGCTGCCTTCGGGAAACACTATCTTTCGCTGACGTTCTTTGGCTAATTGTTTAAAATTTTGAATGATGTCCATATCGTAGGCTTTATCCTATATTTAGTTTTTTTAGTAATGTTTGTGCGACCAGGGGAGTAACGAATTTCTCGATGTTGCCGCCGAATTTGGCAACTTCTTTCACGATGGTTGAATTCAGGTATGTATATTTCTCATTTGGCATCAGAAAAACGGTATTCACATCCCGGTTTAAACGCCGGTTCATGAGGGCCATCTGAAGTTCATATTCAAAATCAGAAACAGCCCGCAGACCCCTTAATATTGCTATTGCACCCTCCGAGCGGGCAAAGTCTACCAGAAGTCCTCCAAAATGTTTGACTGAAATATTTTTGATATGAGGCGTGGCATCCTCTATGAACATCACGCGTTCTTCAAGCGAAAAAAAAGGCTGTTTCCTGGAATTGGTCGCGATGGTAATAATAATATGATCGAAAAGACTGCTTGCGCGTTCGATGATATCGAGATGGCCAAGGGTGAGAGGATCGAATGTACCCGGGTATATCGCGATTTTTCTTGACATATCATTCTCCGTGTGTGACAAATGATACCAGACTTCGGCCGTATCGACGCTGGTCGGTTATTTTATAAGCCGCAGACGGAGCAGAAATCGGATTGATAATTTCATGATGTATGATCATTAATCCGTTCTGTTCGAGCATCTTCCGGTTGAATATAATTTCGATTAATTCCTGTAACGCTTGAAACTTAAAGGGCGGATCCATTAAAATCAAATCATACGATTTCCTGCTCACCCGGCAAAAGCGCACCGCATCCATATGATGGATCGCATAATTATCAGAGTTGATCTTCAGATTAAAAAGATTGGTTTTAAGATATCTTATTGCCGCGTTTGATTGCTCGACAAAGTCTATTCTGACGGCGCCCCGGCTCAGCGCCTCAAGACCGAAACTGCCGCTTCCGCAGAACAAATCCAGGGTATGTCTGTCAAGCACAAGATCCTGTAAAATATTGAAGATGCTTTCTTTCAGGCGGTTTGTTAACGGGCGAATGGAAAGGTCTTTTCCCGCCAGGAGACGCTTACCTTTATACTTGCCGGCGAGGATCTGCATAGAGGCAGGAATCGATCAGAGGTAGAAGTCCATGATTAAGGTCAGCTGATAATTTGATTTCATTACATTACGCTGATCAACCGGCACGAGTACTAATTTATGGATAGCGTAGTTTCCCATAATCCCTGCCATTGATTTTAAAAGGCCAAAACAGGCTTCTTCAGATCCTCTGAGAATATATTCCTGGCGCATTACAGTAAACAGTTGCTCCCGATTGCTGGCGACCTTTCTTTGTCCGGTGACCTGCATACCGAATTTTTGGACACTTTGATTCAACCAGGTATTGCCATCCATCGTTGGAATTTTTTCATCTGAAAGTACTTTGGAGCTGCCAGATTGAAGCGTTTGATAAGCATAGAGTGCAAATACCCCTCCCCTCGTGCCCGGTCTGTTTGCCGCGGTTTCCAGAACGTAGCCGGCAAGTGAAGGATTTGATTTAAGTTGCATGTTTAATTTGGCCAGATCCGACCGGTCTTTTGCAAATGCTTCAAAGGAAAATGATTTCGCATAAAGCAGAAAACTGGAATACTTGACCTCTTTCGGTTTAATATTGAGAAGATTTATCAAATATTGCATCCGGGTCTGTTTTTCCTGATTCATTGTGGCGAGCAGATTCTGCTTTTGCTCTTCCCGTTCTCTTGCCAGGCGTTCTTCAGGTGTTTCCACCTGTTCTGCCGGTTCCTCACCACCCTCTGACAGGATAAAATTATCGATCGCCAGATAGATTAGTATGACTGCGACGATTGCAGTAACAATCCATATAAACGGTTTAAAATTAATACCAGGCTGTTTCTCATCATGATAAAACTCATCCTGTTGAAGCGATTCTGTCGGAGGAGTGCCTTCCTGTTGCAGATCGTTGGTCGTCATGGCGGGGGGGATATTGAATTCATCTTCCGGAGCCGCCGTGGCCGTGTCCATATCCGGATCAGAGATGGCCAGATCATCCAAGATATAATGGGAAATCGAGGTTGCTTCAGTTTCCTCGCTTTGCTCCGGTTTCTGAGCATCAGCTTTTTCTGAATTTTCCAATTCCTCATTATCAATCAGATTATATTTTGGCATTTTCCCCTCCTTACAACCTACTGATCCATAGCTGCGCCAATACATTCAACATATTGTGAGGCGTTTTCTTCCGTCAGTGTGGGCAGCAGATGATCCGAAACGGTAATATTTTGCAGCGGATTAAACCGATCCACAGGAATCGACATATTTTTCTGAATCATCGTCAACAAGGCATCATCAAGAACGGGTCCATACAACAGGAGTCGGTCAACCGGCATTTGTTCGGAACCATCAGCTGCAAGCAGGTTTTCAATATAACCAATTTCTTGTTTAATCTTATTGACCAGATCCGAGTGAAAATCAGCTGATGAATTTGCTGGCTGAACATGTTCGTAGTGGGATTTATAATAGGTGCCGTTGAAAAAGAAGGAACTTTCGAGCCGATTGGGGGCAATCTTGCATAAGATCATTAATTTTTCAATTTGTTCGGACAGGGCTGAATTTAAGGCAAGCTCGGCAGCAAGATGATGAACGGTCAGATTTCTTAGGGGGATCTCAAGGTCCTCAGCAATATTCCTGAAAAAATGAAGGATCTTTTTCTGAACCGAAATCACCAGTTCTTCGTTATATTTATCTCGTTTTGATATATTGGTACTGCGGACATTAACATATTCACTTAATGGAAGATTCAGGCTTTCGGATAGGTGCCAGGTAATAAGATCAGTTATACCGGTTTCTTCAAGATTTTCAGGATAAGTAATACGATTTAAGACAGCCAGGTTGGATTCAATTGAAAGCGAAAGACTCTTGGGTTTAAACTTGATCGTATCGAGTGTGTTACGCAAAACTGAAGTGAGGGAAATCCGGGCTTCCTGTTGCGTAAAAATATCTTCCTCATAGGAAAATGGATAAGCAACCGTGCCAACAGCCGAAATCATCATACCGGGACTTTCGAATATCACATAAGATATTTGCTCGATCGAAAAAGCTAAGCCGATATGATAATCCATATTTTATCCGTATAATCAGAGCGAGTTATTCTTCTTCCCAGCTTTTTACTGCTGTTCTGCCATATACCTTGCCGTGATTGACTATACTTGTTTTAAAGATGCCATACACTCTGTCATCAGCACCCTCGCTGGCAAACACGAAGAGCGCTTTGAGATCCTCTTCAATGCCCCCCAGGGAAGGTAAAATGGCTGATCCCTGGATGGACTTTATCTGCGAGAGGTTCTGGTTCAATTGGTTAATTGCCCAGTTAAAATCAAACGTATTATTTCTTATGGAAGAGAGAATATTGTTAAAATCTTCAAGGTGATTTATCAGTTCAATATGCACGGTATCCAATTTTCCGAAGAATTGACCTTCGTAAACCTGAACAAAACTTCCCGTAGCGATAAGGGATGACGCGATATTGTCCTTTATTTCAGAGTAGGAATCGGTGGCAGGAACCCGGTCAATAAAATTTTGATAATCACTGTAAGCTTCGATCACAGCTACTTCCCTGAGTCTGGGTATCACATCATCCAATTCCTTGGTTTTGATCGTAACCTCAATATTTCTGCGATAATTTTGCTTGACCATGAGGTAATAGGTTTTGATCGAGTCAAGTGTCCCGCCATAGGTGAGCAGCGGCTGCATAAAGGGTAAATTCCTGATCTTTTCAACGTCGGGCATAGTCATATCTTTCAGCTTCTCCAGCAGGGTTGGATCTTCAACTCTAATGTCCATTGAGTCACCGAAACTGATCATATATGGCTTCTGATTCCTCGGTGTATAAAAATTACTTTCATTCAGATTTATCAGAAGTGAATCTGTCTCGGTCAGCGCAAATTGAGCAAAACTATTCGTTACCAGAAAATCATTGAGAAATTCTTGATAGACGTTGTTTAGGTCATCAAGTTTTTCTTCCGTTTCACGCAATTCGGAGTCTTTACTTCTGGATGAAATGGATGAAAAACTCGCGTCGATTTCACCCTGAAAATCGGCAACCCGGTCAGCAACAGTGGTGGCGGATTTTAACTTATCAACTGAATTAACCAGATTCAGGAAACTTGTTAATTCCCGTGATAACGGATTCCACATATTTTCCATTTCATCAAACGGAATCTCCGGCAGGTACTCATTTATCGATTTTGCTAAGTCACCGGCCCGTCTTGCGGAGGCCTGTAATGAGAAGTCCGCCAGGTCGCGGCGCAGTTGCCAGAGACTATCCAATGCTTGAATTGTCTGGCGATACCCATCGAAATTGCCTCTGAATTGGGACAGCTTCAATTTCAGATCCTGTCCGATAGAAAAAATATTCTTATCCAGTATCTCCTGATCCTGTGAACGGAAATAGCGTTCGTTCTGTTCAAGATCTTCGATAATGTTGCTTATATTGGTTGAAATTGTGTTAAGATTATTTACCAGGGTGGTATTTAAATAGGCTTCTACAGAATTTTTTAACCGGTTGGTATGATTGACAATTGTTTGGCGCAACATAAGCGAAGAATCATTTTGTATGGTCAGTATTAAATCATTCATGTCAGTTGCATAGGTCTGCTTCAGTTTATAGTAATAGGCGTGTGCTTCATACAAACTTACCATATTATTGCGACATTCTTTCTCTTCGCTGGCTTCTTTCGTCCAAATTTCCCCGGGAACGGTAATGACTAGAATCAGCACAACAACCATAATTACAATGGCAATTTTCAACAAAATTGAACCTTTGGGCTGCTGACTTGACATCATGCCTCCAAGCATTTTAATCCAGGTTGATTATTCATCAATGATCTATAACAGCAAGGTTTTAAGTTAATTAAATAAAAATTTAATGTCAAACACTTTTTGGCATTAAGAAATGCAGTTAACTTCACATTTTTTATATATTTCCGACAAATAAAAATCCCCTCGAACGGGAGAATATGCGGGATTTCCTCGTGGCGCAAAATATTGCCTCAATTCAAAATTTGGAATTTAATTTCCCGATTTGGTCAATAAATAAGCAGGATAATTTCCCGAAGAATTGCATCAGTATTAAAATTTTAAATCACTGGGGCAGCTGCCGGTAATTCTGTGTAAGAAGCAATATAATGACACTGTGTCATTAGCAGCCTCAAATCTTAAGCAGCAGGGAATAAATCCTGCATAGGTTGCACGATAGAGACAATTTTCCTAAAATATGAAATTAGCTTTCCTCAGGTTGCTGTCAAATTATCGGGGCTCCAAATGCACAGGCGATTTTTGGGAATATGTTTACTGCTCATATCATGCAACACGTGTGATCGGCCGGACAACAGGCAATTATTAAACCAGCTTCAACAACTTGAATGGGGAAGAATCTCGGATACAACTGCCTACCGGCCTTTCATCCAATCGGATGATGCGCACGTCAGAGCGGAATTGTGCCTATCGATTGGTAAAATCCAGTCACCGGAACTGTTCACTATTCTGAGTCGGATGACCAGAGATCTTAATCTGCAGGTGATTCGTAATGCTGTTTTTGCATTGGGTCAGATGCATGATGACCAATCCACCGGCTTATTGATAGCTTTATATCAAAGTGATGCGTATCGTGATTTTAAGCTGGATATTATCAGGGCGATAGGTAAATCGGAAAACAAGCTTGCCTACGATTTTCTAATAAAAAATATAGGATCTATGCAAGATTCTGTATTAACAGCCGCCGTTCACGGCATTTCATACCTCACGAAAGAGGAGACACGCAAACAATCCGCACAGGTGATTAAACCGTATCTTGAATCAACTTCTGCAGACATTCGTAATTCAGCAGTGTATTATTTTGCGCGCCATCCTGAACCATCCCTTCTGGCTGCATTGATCCGATCGGATATCAAAAATGACCACACTGCAATAAAGTACAGATTACGTGCGATTGATAAGTCGATGAACACCGCGAGTGTGTCAACGATCGACAGCAGTTTATTGGATTCGCTCAGGCAGGAAGTAACCGCTGCCTTAGTGCAAAAAGATTATCCGTGGCAAACGCGGATTTATCAGATCGGTATTTTGGGCACATTCAACGACTCCATTTCGGTCGCAACCATTGCTGCTCAGCTCCAGGATTCAATTTTCCATATCAGATCCGCAGCTATCCATTCACTGGGAAGGCAGGACAATGAACTCGCCAGGATGTTTTTGCTGTCATATTACAATCAGGCCGGATGGGGTGAAAAAGGCAGTATTATCTACTCTGTAAGCAGGTACGAGCGAAACCTGGCCTATCGGCTGATCCAGCAGAATCTAAACCAGGGAACGATATACTTTAAACAATTATTGTTACGAAGTTTGGCCAGAATAGGCGATCAGGTATCCCTGTCCCAACTGCGCCAATTTTTAAAAGTACCCACGGTCAGACTTCAGCAGACGGCTTTTATGGAGTTAAATGAACGCGGGCTCATTTCATATCAAGAAGTCCAGCCGTTTCTTAAATCCGGCGACATGGTCTTGATCTGGCTTGCTTCCGAATGGATCGGCAATCATCCGAACAAGGCCGACCTGAACGATTTGATGGAAGCGTATCATGGATTGAACGAAAAAGAGGACCATGAAACTATGAGCGCTTTATTATCAGCCATATCGGCTTTGAAAAACCGGTCAGCGATCCCCTTCCTTACATCTGCTCTCGATAGTACCAGAAGGAGTGACATAAAAGACCAGATTGTCAGGATACTGACCGCTTTTGATGTAACTATCGAAGCTCTGCCGCAAACTCAAAAGGGACTTTTCATACCCCCGGATATAATCAATCGAAACCGATCAGCGAAAGTCACGGTAACTACCGAAAGAGGGGATATTATACTTAAATTGCACTCAGATGTGGCGCCGCTGACGGTGTCAAATTTTATCTATCTGATAAACAAAGGCTTTTATAATAATATTACGTTTCACAGGGTGGTGAGTGATTTTGTGATTCAGGCTGGAGATCCCCGTGGCGATGGATGGGGAGGGCCCGGTTACAGTATCCCCTGCGAATATAATCTGCTGCCTTTTAAGCGCGGTACACTCGGTCTGGCAACCGGAGGGAAAGATACCGGAGGCAGCCAGTTTTTCATCTGTCATTCCGAGCAGCCACATCTGGATCGCCGGTATACCGTTTTCGGGGAAGTTGTACATGGAATGGATGTAGTTGACAATATTGATATAGATGACAAAATTGTTCATATAACCATCACAAATTAAGGGTATAATTATGAAGACAATCATTTGGTTACTGTTATCTCTGGCATTCGTGCATGCCCAATCCGGGGATTCGCTTCTCATGGCCCGCGGAGACAGCCTGTTCAATGTTTATGACAATCATAGTGCGATGGAGGCTTATCTTGAAGCACTTAAACTGGATTCTCTTAATTATGAAGCCAACTGGAAGACATCACGCGCATATGTCGATATAGGGGAGACACTTGAAGGTGATGAAAGGGCGGAATATTTTAAAAATGCCGAGAAATACGCACAAAAAGCTGTAAAAATAGATACTCTTGGGGCCAAAGGTCACCTGCAACTGGCAATCGCCCTCGGCCGTGTGGCGCTGGATGCCGGTGCGAAGGAAAGAATACAAATGTCAAAAGAAATCAAACGTCAGGTTGATTTAGCCATTAAATATGATCCGCGTGACGACATTGCATATCATGTCCTCGGGCGCTGGAACCGTAAATTGGCAAATCTGAGCTGGATCGAAACAACGTTCGCCAATATGTTTTTAGGCGGTGTTCCTGATGAAGCAACAAATGATAACGCTGTAGCAAGTTTTAAACGGGCGATTGAGCTGCATCCAAACCATATTAATCATCATCTCGAACTGGGAATCACCTATGAAATGATGGGGAATGAAGAAGATGCACGAAAGGAATATCAGAAATGCATCGATTTGCCCAAATCAGATAGTTCTGACGATAAATATAAAGCTCAGGCCCAGGAGCGGCTGGAAGATCTGTAAAAATGTCTCTGGCTTTGTCATTTGATTTTTGGAATACCTTGTACGCGCCGGGTTTGGAAACTGAGCGGCAGCTGCTAAGAGTGACGCGCTTCAGTGAAGAAGTCGAAAAACACGTTTCAGTTGAAAAGAGAGAGATTGAAGCTGCATTTTCGGCATCGACTGAGTTTTTTTTCACTGAATGGCAGAAAAATCAGCGGACACCGACGCCGTCTGAGCGAATTGCCCATATGTCTGATCGACTGGGTGTCAGGCTGGATGAGAGCCAGATATCAGACCTTTGTGATTATTTTGGATCTCTGATCTTTGCGGTGCCTCCGGCAGAGATTCCGGGTATCAAGTCTTTAATTGGCAGGCTTGCCGAGAATTATCCGCTGGCGATCATATCAGATACCGGCTATATTTCCGGCAAATATATTCGTGATTTTCTGAAAAAGGAGAATTTGCTGTCGTTTTTTAAAAGTCTGATTTTTTCAGATGAGGAAAAAAACTCGAAGCCCCATACATCTTTATTTTATAAAACCGCAGACAATCTGGGTGTTTCTCCCGGCCAAATAATACACATCGGTGATCTGGAGCAAACAGATATTCATGGTGCTGTTTCGGCGGGCTTTAAAAGCATCAAATTTATTGGAGAAAACACCCCGCCTGAAAATGAATCTGCAGCGGATCAAATCATTGCGTCATATTCTGATTTCGTATCCGCTTTACAGGAGATTCTCGGATATAACCCACTGATTAAAAGCAATCTTTAAGCGGCACCAATCAGGGGCGGATTGACGAACAATGGGATGTTAATTAACTTGGAGAGAAGATAAATTGAAGCACAAATGTGGGTCAGCAAGGGAAATACCTTGAAAATCGAAGCCCGTTTCTTGGGATAAATATAGGAGTCGAATTATCTGAGCCGAAAACTATAGACGGAACAAATAAGAGGCGCCCATGAAAAAAATACTTATAGCCTGGCTGATTGGCCTGTCATTACCAGCATTTTTGAATGCCCAGGATGTTCAGGGGACGATCGCAGTTCTCGACCTCGATCCAACTGGAATATCGCAAAAAGATGCAGATTTTTTATCAGATCGCCTGCGAACTGAACTGTTTGAAACTGGCGCATTCACAGTGGTTGAGCGGGAGAAGATGAATGATATTTTAACCGAACAGGGATTTCAAACCAGTGGCTGTACTTCCGTGGAATGTGCGGTGGAAATCGGCAGGTTGCTGAATGTTCAGCTGATCGTGGCCGGTAACATTGGAAAGATTGATGAACTGTATTCGATCGGTTTGAGAATGATCGATATTCAGAGTGGTGCGATAGTCAAAACTGCAACGAGAGATTACGAAGGAAAGCTGAGCGAGGTGCTGGTTACCATAATTCCGGAAATTGCCCGGTCACTGGCCGCAGATCAGAAAGATATGACGGAAGTAAGCGCAGATTCACAGGTAACGGATGCTGACAACAAATATGCGGTGGTGGTAAAGTTCGGCTGGGGATTTCTGGACTATCCCAATAAACTTAATGATCAAATTGATGCCTTTGCCGCGAGCGAAAATGGGATCCGTCTGGCAAATTTCCCGCAGCACACGGCCCTGACAATTGAAGGAAGATATCTCTTTACGCCGGATTGGCGGTTCAAAATCGGATTTTCTTTTGAGAACATGACTTCATCCTGGTTGAACGAATTTGATCGGTTCCCGTCAGAAATACCGGTGATTAAGAATCTGACCGATATTACGCTTGAACGTAAATTCTCATTTGCATTTATCTATATTGGAATTGAGTATATTTTCTGGCAGCCGGCTGAGAACCAGGAGTGGTATGTAGGTGCCGATATTGGGACCTTTTCAATGGAATCCTATGTCAGATATGCCTACAGTCAGGATCTGAATCCCAGATCTGAAGAACAAAAGAACAGATATAATAAATTTGCGTTGAAGCTAAATACGGGCTTTAATTACAACCTGTCCCGGTCATTTTATCTGGGGATGGAACTCGGTCTACAATCGGTCGGGAAATATGATCTGACTTCGGAAGCAAAACCGGTTAATTTCCCGCCGGAACTTGAACCGATTGTTTTCCCACAGGAAATCCCGGCCACCGGTCTGATAATACAATTCGCGGCAGGGTACCGGTTTTAACCTCAGGCTATTGTTTCCGTCCGGGATATACTTTCAATCCTTGCGCCAGAATATCCATAGCTCGTTTGATATCCTCCACATTCAATACATACGCGATACGTACCTCATCTATCCCCAGCCCCGGCGTGGAATAAAATCCATTAGCTGGTGCAATCATCACGGTTTCGTTGTCAATATGAAAATCGGTTAACAGCCATTGGGCAAATTTATCGGCATTATCCACCGGCAAACGGGCCACCAGATAAAAAGCGCCGCGGGGATTGGGTGCGATAACGCCCGGCATTGCCCGTAAAGCAGCCACCATAATATCACGCCGTTGATTGTATTCCTGCAGCACTTCCGTGAAATATCCAGCGGGAGTATCGATGCCGGCCTCCGCACCCAATTGTTCGAGAGTTGGCGGGCAAAGTCTGGCCATTCCAAAATTTAAAGCAGTATCGATAATTTGCCGGTTTTTTGTAACAATGCTTCCGATACGGGCACCACAGGCCGAGTATCTTTTGGAAATGCTATCGAGTAAAACCGCACGATCATCAATCCCCGTTAGATGCATGACACTGGTGTGTTCAAGATCATCATAACAGAATTCGCGATACACCTCATCGGCCAGCAAAAAGAGATCGTATTCAAGTACAATCTCACGCAGCGCCTCCATCTCTTTCCGCGAATACACATAGCCGGTCGGATTATTGGGATTACAGATCATAATGGCCCGTGTTCGGCTGGTGATCTTTTCTCTTATGGATTCAATAGGTGGCAGCTGAAAATCATCCTCGATGCGGGAGGTTATGGTAACGATCCTGGCTGCGGCTTCGATCGCAAAACCATTATAATTTGTATAAAAGGGTTCCGGTATTATGATTTCGTCACCGGGATCGGTGATTGCCATCAGGGTAAAAATAATCGCTTCACTTCCGCCCGTTGTCACAAGGATATTATCAAAAGTAATATTGATATTGAATCGTTTGTAGTATTCCACCAGTTTTTTCCGGTAGGAGGTCAGGCCGGCGGATGGCCCGTATTCCAGCACTTTACGACCATGGTGTGCGATAGCATTCCAGTATGTATCAGGTGTATGAATATCAGGTTGGCCGATGTTAAGATGATAAACGTGCCGTCCTTTCTCCTTGGCCTGATCGGCATAAGGGACGAGTTTTCTTATTGGTGAAGGGGGCATGGTAACACCACGCCGGGAAAGCGAAGGCATTTTTTACCCTTTCATTTATACTCATACAGCGCATTAATTTAGTCATTGATCAAAAAGGTTACAAGTTTTACATAGGTGACTTTTGGGCTCCGAAAAAAATGCATTCACCGGTCAGTGGGCAATTGTTGCAGACAGGATTACGGGCCTTGCAGACTTTACGTCCATGCCATATCAGCCAGTGATGTGCGGCACTCCACTTGTCCTGCGGTATATTGTGCATCAGCTGCTGCTCGGTTTTGAGTACAGTCTTGGCGCTGGCAAGGCCAATCCGGTTTGCCACACGAAAAACGTGTGTATCGACAGCGATGGCATCAAATTCCGAGGCGATGCTTAAAACGACATTGGCAGTTTTTCGGCCCACACCGGGAAACTGCATCAATTCTTCGCGACACAGGGGCACCTCCCCCCCATAATGATCCACAAGAAGACGACAGGTTGCCAGTATGTTTTTGGCTTTGGATTTATATAGTCCCACAGTTTTGATCAGATCCTCCAGTTCAGCAAGAGATAAATTCAGCATTTTATCGGCTGTTCCGTAATCGCTGAACAGGCTGCCGGTAACGATATTTACTCTCACATCGGTGCTCTGGGCTGCAAGCATTGTTGAAATCAGGAGCTGGAACGGCGTCTCAAACCTTAATGCGGTTGTGGTATCCTGGTAGAGCTGCTCAAGTGCGGTAAGCACTTTCTTTATCTTGCGGTTGTCGAGCATCTGTAATTCCCGGTAATGCAGGTTGGTGTTTTTACATAATATCAGAAAATGTAAGCAATACCGGTATAACATAAAATCTGATTTTTGAATATCCGGATATTTTTTATAAGCTCCTTTTTAGTGGAAGGTTTCATGAGCCACTTAGAGTATTTAAATTGAGGGCAGAAGAAACGGGGAATAGCTGTTTATGAATACCGAACAACTTTATCAGATCATCGCAGAAGAGTTAGATCTAAAACTTATCCAGGTCAGAAATACGGTGGAGTTGCTGGATGAAGATAATACAATTCCGTTTATCGCAAGATATCGAAAGGAAAGAACCGGCAGCCTGGACGAAAATCAGATAAGAGAAATTGCCGAACGCATTCGTTATTTGCGCGCACTGGAAGATCGGAAAAAAACGGTGCTTAAATCGATAGCCGACCAGGGAAAACTCACGGAGGAGCTGAGATTAGAAATTGAATCGACAACCAAATTACAGGAATTGGAAGATTTATACCTGCCTTATAAGCCAAAGAAAAGAACGCGTGCCACTGTAGCCCGTGAAAAAGGGTTGGAGGCCCTTGCGCAGATAATACTTGCGCAGGAAATAATTGATGGGAATGTGGAAAATATCGCGGCTGTATATATTGATCCAGCTAAAGGTGTTGATTCTGCAGCTGCGGCGCTCGGCGGTGCCTGTGATATCCTGGCCGAAATTTTTTCGGAAAATGCTGAGATACGCAAACATATCAGGTTGTACACAATGAATCATGGAATAATTCGTTCAGAGAAGAAAGACACAGATGCAGATACAGTTTATGCCCTGTATTTCGATTACCGGGAGACGCTGCGAAAAATTCCGCCGCACCGCATCCTGGCCATGAATCGAGGTGAAAAAGAAGGTGCCTTACGCATTGTGATTGATGTTGAGGATGAGGATATTTATAAAATTATTGAGGATGTTTACATAACCAATCCAAGGAGTGTTTTCACAGATCTGTTGCATGCCACAATTCGGGATGCCTACAACCGGCTTATCGCGCCGGCAATTCAACGGGAAATCAGATCAAATATGACCGAACAGGCTGATAAACATGCAATTGAGGTATTTGCCGTAAATTTAAAAAAACTCCTGATGCAGCCCCCGGTTTTGGATAAAATAATCATGGGTATAGATCCCGGATTCAGAACCGGATGCAAGGTTGCGGTAATCGATAAAACCGGCAGGTATGTTGATGGAACTACGATTTTCCCACATCCTCCACAGGGAGAATATTTCGAGGCAAAATCTGTCGTACGAAATGTACTGGAGATGCATCAGGTTGATATAATCGCCATCGGAAACGGGACAGCGAGCCGAGAAACAGAACTCATGATCGCAGAACTGATACGGGAAATACAGGAAGAACGGGATGTTCGCTACATAATTGTAAACGAAGCCGGTGCTTCGGTTTATTCAGCATCAAAAATCGCCCAGGAAGAATTCCCGGAATTGGAAGCCAGTATGCGCGGCAATATTTCAATCGCCCGCCGTTTGCAGGATCCACTGGCCGAACTGGTTAAAATAGATCCCAAGAGTATTGGTGTCGGCCTGTACCAGCATGATGTGAACCAGAATAAACTGGCTGACGCTTTGTTCAGCGTGGTGGAATCATGTGTAAATACGGTGGGTATTGATCTCAACACCGCATCTTCATCCCTTCTGAAGTATGTGTCGGGAATAACTGCAAGGACCGCTAAAAATATTGTGGATTACCGTAACCGGATAGGACGGTTTTCAAATCGCCACCAGTTATTGGAAGTTGAAGGTGTCGGCAGGAATGCTTTTCAGCAGGCCGCCGGATTTTTACGTATTCGCAGCGGGGACAATCCCCTGGATACAACCTCCATTCATCCGGAGTCATATCAGGTAACCGAAAAATTATTAAAAAAATTCTCAGTCCGGGATATATATACGGGGGGGAAAAAACTGAAGGAAAAAATCCGGGATGATAAGATAAATTTGGCGCAGCTTGCCGGCGATTTGGGGTGTGGATTGCCGACATTGGAAGATATATTGCTCGATCTGGAACGGCCGGGGCGGGATCCGCGTCAAGAATTACCTGGTCCTATCTTCAGGACTGATGTATTAAAACTCGAAGATCTGCAACCCGGGATGCTGTTAAAGGGTACCGTTAGAAATGTGGTTGATTTTGGCATCTTTGTGGATATCGGAGTCAAACAGGATGGATTGATTCATATCAGCGAACTGGCAAACCGGTTCATCAGATCTCCACACGAAGTCGCGGGTGTCGGTGATGTGATAGATGTACGTGTAATGCGGGTTGATCTGGATCGTCAGCGCATCGCGCTGAGCATGAAGTTGGATAAAGGCGGCAAGGTATCAAAATGATCACATATGTCAAGGCGCTTGAAACTGTTTTTAATCATCTACCATTGCCAGAGGAAAAAGTGACCCGTTTGAACAAGGCAGAGGGATTTTTCCTGGCTGAAGATGTGCTGAGTGACACAGATCTTCCGATGTTTGACAATTCTGCCATGGATGGATATGCCGTCTCAAGTCATGATACAGGAACGGCGGCAGAGGCAACGCCCGTTATTCTTCAGATTATTGGAGATGTACCTGCCGGTCGGCCATGCAAGGAAAACTTGAACTCTGGCCAGGCACTTTATATTGCCACAGGAGGTATGATTCCGAAGGGGGCGGATGCAGTGGTCCCGGTTGAAGATACCATAAAGATCGCCTCAAATAAGGTAAAGATATTGAAAGTGGTGCGTAAACACGACCATATTCGTTTTGCAGGAGAAGACATAAAAAAAGGTGACACGATTTTAACGAAGCATGCTAAACTCGGGCCGGCGCAAATTGGGATGCTGGCGGCCATTGGGAAGAATTCGCTGAAGCTTTTCCTAAAACCCGAAGTCGCCTTTCTGGCCACCGGAGATGAACTGATTGAGCCGGAGGGAATACCAGAACCCGGCCAGGTTAGAAATACGAATGCTCTGGTCATAGGCAGTATGGTTAAACAAAGCGGATTTCGGTTTAAAAATTTAGGAATAGTTGGTGATCAACCGGACGCAATCACAAATACACTTAAAAATATCAGTTTACCGGATGTGCTGATAACATCTGCCGGCGTTTCAGTGGGGCGTTATGATATTGTTGCAGAGACTTTAAAATCAATCGGGTTAAAGATTATTTTCTGGAAAGTAGCCATAAAACCGGGAAAACCGCTTGTCTTTGGCCGAATAGGTAAAACCCTCTATTTTGGCCTGCCCGGTAATCCCGTCTCAGCTGCCGTGGTTTACAGACAGATTGTTGAACCGGCGTTATTAGCTATGGCTGGATCGCAGGAGCCGTTCCCAATCATATTTTCAGCTGAATCTCAGAGCGATATTATGCCGATTGCCGGTCGGATACAGTTTGTGCGTGGTATCTGCTTTTATGACTGTGGATGGCGGGTTAGAATTACGGGCAAACAGAGCTCCCATATGTATTCCAGCATGTCACAAGCAAATTGCCTGATCGTGATTCCTTCCGACAAAAGAGTTGAGGCTGGTGATTCGGTAAAGGTACAAATGTTTAATGGTTTGCGTGATACATATCATGAAACGATCAGAGCATTTTCTGAATTATTGACATGATCTCCTGCACCGAGAAAGGTTTTTTAAGAAATTCGATCTTACCGGGAAGTTTTTGAATAGCCAGCGCATCATTCGCCGGATATCCGCTCATAAAAATCACTTTAATCCCGGGATTCATTTCAAATATTCGACTATATGTTTCAACGCCGCCTATACCGGGCATAAGTACGTCGAGTAAAATCAATCGTATAGATTCCTTGTGACTGGTAAACAGCTCAATTCCGGCGGCTCCGCTAGCAGCGAAAACAGCCGGTATATTCATCAGATTCAGAACATCTTTAATAACATCGATTAAAATTTCTTCGTCATCTATAACCAAAATTTGTGGCTGCACGCAGATTTCTCCCGTTATGCACAGCGATTATCATATTTTGAATTTGGTAAATAGAAAAGTTATTTTAAATTTAGGTTTTATTTGGAAGAACAGCAAACGATGTTTTCATCCATGCTATAGGGAAAGGAAATATGAATATTTCTTCGGTCGATATTGTGATCATTGTGGCATACCTGATTGCGGTCGCTTTGATCGGCTCACTGTCGGGCGGGCGGCAACGATCCACCAGAGATTATTTTATGGGTGGTAAAAGTGTACCCTGGTGGGCGGTATCCTTTTCGATTGTAGCGGCAGAAACCAGCAGCCTGACATTCATCAGCATTCCGGGATTGGCATACCTGACAAATCTGAATTTCTTGCAACTCACAGCCGGCTATTTGATAGCGAGGATATTAATCGCCTTATTTTTCTTGCCGGCATATCAGGCTGGAGAGCTGGAAACGGCCTATAACTTTCTTGAAAACAGATTCGGCGCATTTATGCGAAAGTATGCATCGGTCGTATTTCTGGTTACCAGAATAGCAGCCGATGGCGTAAGACTTTTTTCAACAGCGATACCTTTGGCGATCATATTTAAAACAGTTCCGTATCTCGCTGAGTGGTCAAATTTTCAAATATACATACTGGCGATTTTAATTATTGCGCTGGTCAGTTTTGTCTACACCTTTACCGGCGGGATCAAAGGCGTTATCTGGGCGGATGTTGTTCAGATGGTGATCTACCTGGGCGGCGCCCTGATCGCGATTATATTGCTTACGCGGGCAATCCCAATTTCAAGTGCACTTCCGTCACTGGGAAGCAAAACAGCTGTCTTCAATCTGAATATCGGAGATAGTATCTCTGAATTCTTCTCTAATCCCTACACCCTGATCAGCAGTCTTCTAGGCGGAACATTTTTATCACTGGCCTCACATGGCACTGATCAACTGATAGTACAGCGGCTGTTTACCACAAAATCTCTGCGTGATGGCCAGAAAGCCATTATCGGAAGTGGCATCATGGTTATGATCCAGTTTGCCATGTTCCTGGTGGTGGGGCTCTGGCTGTATTTATTTTTTAATGGTGTTTCCATTCAGGATCCGGCGGCTCCATTTCATAAGGCCGATGAAATATTTCCGTATTACATCCTGCACTATCTTCCTGAAGGCATCAAAGGTTTGATCATTGCCGGTCTCTTTGCTGCCGCCATATCAACTTTAGCAGGATCAATCACCTCGCTTTCGGCATCGGCCATGCTGGATCTTTACAAGCCAATATTCGGGAAGGATCTTGATAACCGGCAGGAAGTGAAGATTTCACGCATTTTTACCGTAGTTGCAGCGGTAATTCTAATTATGGTGGCTTTTCTATTTATCCGGGTCCAGCAGTCGGTCGTGGAAATCGCACTGGGGATTGCGTCAATCACTTATGGCGGTTTACTGGGTGCTTTCCTTCTGGGATTGTTTGATAAGCGTATCGGTCAAAAAAGTGCAGTTATAGGTATGACGGCCGGTCTCAGCGTGATGCTGCTTATAATTATCCTGCCGAAATTAATCGGTAGCGCGGCGCTCGTTCATTGGACATGGTATGTGGCAATCGGTACGACGGTAACAATCCTGTTCGGTAAAGTCAGCGGATTATGGCAAAAAAATCATGATTTGAATTGAGTATATTAGGTATCGAGTTCGGAAAAAATGGCGGCCGTAAATTTGAAAATAGTGCAGTTACCCGACTGCCATTCGTCGTATGGTAAACCTGCTTTGCCACAGGTTTGACTCAGAAAGGTCTCCCTGTCCCAGTTAAATTCGACCGCAACCTGCGGGAGTAGTAAGCCGCTGAAAATGCCTTTTTCGATCAGAAGACCATCTGTTCCGACCTGCAGGTCGTTTGTATCCTTTAACCGTTCGAGTTCGGATAGAACCGATATCTCAATCGTCAGGGCATCGAGTTCGCTGCTGGTGACCGGTAAAAATCGTGGATCATTAAACGCCGCCGATTCCGCCATATCGATTACCGCATCCTGGAGAGATTTAATGCCGCGCACGTAGCCGATACAACCACGGAGCTCTTTTCCCAGATGCAGCGAAACAAATACTCCCAGCTTCGTCTTGAGATTATCGCTGAAAATAGAGGGACGGGAAAAATCTTTTCCTGTACAGCGATTATGAATGACTTCCCGCGCAAGATTCAGAAGATACGATTTTTCATCGATTGTTAAGACAGGCAGATTACTCAAATGAACGTGCCTTTTCCCGATATAACAGGGCAGAAAGATATCCTACGACCTCGGAACGATCACCGGTAACATCACCCGAATGACGGTAGAGTAGCGTTCTGGATTTATTTGCACCCATTAATTTACTGGCTTTCATACAGGCGATCACAGGACCTCCCCCGCACATTTCACATTTTCCGGTTCGAAGTTCACTGAACAGATCGTCCTCATTAAAGCTGGTGATATAATCACGAACGATCTGATCCATAGTTTCAGCTTTGGCGGCATTATAAAAATGAGAAAGGTCCGAAGAGGCCACAATCAAGGACTTCTGATCTTTTAGGACGGTTGCCAGTGCCGTTGCCAGGGTTTCTATATTGTCTGAACTGTGTTCACCCATTACGATTGGAATAATCCTGAAGCGATCCAGTACTTTTTGCAAAAAAGGTAATTGTACCTCCAGGGCGTGCTCCTCGAAGCGATGTCCTTTTTCAGAGAGGATTATCTGAGGACTGATATCGGTTAACGCCTGGGCAAACTCACGATGCACTTCAGTGGTTCCAAGTGGTGTGGTGTAGGCAAAACCATCATATATTGATATTTCGGTAAAATATTCCCGATGACTGGGCGCGATGATCGTTACCACATCGATGTCAAGATCGAGTATCTGACGATAAGCACGCGCAGCCACCCCACCAGAATACATGTAGCCTGCGTGGGGAGCAATTATACCGATGATACGACCATCGATATCGATTTGCGGTGCATTCTCAAGATATATGGCGACTTCGCGATCTAAATCAGTTTTTTTTTCGGAATAAAAAAGCCCGGCAACTGCAGGAGGTCGGATATTAGAGTTCATAAAATCTCCGAAACAATTTCGGTATGATTAAAAATTTAACCAATATCGTATCTCAATACAATCCTTTCTGTCACGGAACAGAGAAAAGCAGTGCTTTGCGGGTTATATTATTACTCTGGTCTGAAACAGAGATGGTGAGAGTGTGCGTACCTTTTGTTAGGGGTTGATGTATTGCCGCCTCTACAATGTTGTCCTCGGGATCCCATTCAGGTAAAATGAACTCACCGTTCAGCAAGATACTTATATTCTCTTCACTCCCGATCTTTGAATGCCGATCATGCAAATAAAATCTTATTTTCGGCCAGTTCTTATATACAGCGCCACTGGCGGGTGATAATACATCAAGAGCGGGTGGAATCGTATCACAGGCAATAATGAATTTACCGGGTCCCCCGATTCGGGTCTGAATCCGGTTTGAGGAGTGTTTTGTCAGATGTGCAGCAAATGACAATGTACCGCTGTCAGATACCCTGAATAATGCCCAGGTGCCCCGGTCGGGCAGGGAGTCGGGCAGCATATAAGCATCCCAATTCTTAAACAGCAGTACACTTTCGGGATAGATTTCATATACACAAGTGGCGACAGGTAAACTGTCAGATAGTATTGACTTATCATGCTGTACTGCGGAAACAAGAAACGGTTCAATTACGGCCCCGGGCTTTGAAATGATGGTAAGCGCAGAATCAAACCAGCTGATCTCCTGATAACGGTCCGGATATAATTTTGCCACAGTGAGTGTCTCGGCCCAGATTGGCTGAGAATTCGCTTCGATGGAAAATATCAGCGGCGAAGCATCTGAAATTGCCGAAGGTACCAGTGCCTGGGCTCGGCCATTGGTAACATTCTGAAAAGGAATTATCTGCTTAGCTGCCGATAGATATAATGGAAAAATAATACGATCAATTTCAAGTACAATCTGGTCTCCCTTAAAATAAATTTCCGGTTCAATGACAGCGGGAGGGGTTGGACTGATCAGTACGACCGATTCGCTCTTATCCCGGAAAGACAAATGTAATTCCAGATATTTGTCAACATGATCTTCCAGATCAATTTTAAGTTCCAGGCCATCATCCGGTTTATGAATTTTACCGCCGGTAATTTCAAAATAGTTCACACTTTTCAACCGTTTCGGGTCTGATCCGATATATAGTGACAAAGCGGTGAACGGCGCTGCTATAAAATCCAGATAGGCCCATTGTTCTTCCCGACGATATTTGCTGATCAGGACGGGTGGCACTGTTTGCGGCTCAAGTTTTCCTTCAACCAGGGACAGGTTACCGAAAAAATCGGTCACCTCTATTCTGAACGAACAAACCGAATCAGCTATCACAATGCTGCCATCACCTGCCGGGAAGGGAGTATAAAAGGATAAAGGATTGAAAGATTCTACATATAATTTATGGAAACGCGATTTTTCTTTTACCCAGAGAGGATAATATAATTCAGTAAAAATGTGTTCGGTAGTGGCAAAATCCAGTTCGTCATAGGTGATTTGAAAAACGGGCCGCCGGTCTATTTCGAGGCGTGTCCGGTAAAATCCGTATTTATTGCTGATATCATTGGCACGATCGACGCCACGCAGTGCCAGCCCTGCACGTCCATGGATACGGATCCTTCCTTTTATTTGATATTTCCCGGACGAGACAGGGAGCAGATCAAAAATCTGAGGCGTATAACTGTTATTAACCGTTGTTCCCGGATCGAGGGGAATAACAGCTAACTGTTCGAGGCTTGGGCGTATCGTATCCTTTATCTGGTCATAATATGCCAGAGGATTTACCGGATGTCCTTTCGTATTACGAATTTCGAAATGTAAATGCGGTAAGCCGGTTCCCGTCCGTCCGGTATAGGCGATAATATCCCCCTTTTTTACCTTCAGATCCTTCGGTGACCAGTCAATGCTGTATCTTTTATTTTCCAGCTGCTTTCGCCGGATCTGTTTTTCAATATTTAAAGGAAATCCCTGCAGATGGGCATATACGGCTGTATTTCCATCCTTAAGACGTAAATAGAGTACTTTGCCATATCCGAAAGGCGAAACACGTATGCGCATGATCTCACCATCGTCGATGGCAAAACAATTATAGCCTTCCCGCAGCCAGGTCTTGATATCAATTGCAGAATGATAATGGCCATTGCGAAATTCGCAGAAACTTGAAGACATATATGTACTGGCATTGGTCGGCCAGAGGTAATCCTGAGCGCACAATACTGCCGGCATCAGCAGAAGCACAAAGAGCATTTGTTTTTGATATGATATTTCCGGAAAACGAAAATGCATAAGATTAAATTTATTCGGTGATAGTCATACGCGCATCGACCACTAATAGCTGATGCTCCGCAGTCCAGATAATCGGATTCAAATCCATTTCGATAATGTCAGAGGACCGGGAGATTAATTCAGCGAAACTAAGAATCGTTTGCGCCAAAATTGATTTATCGATCGCCGGCAGACTACGAAAGCCGTATAAAAGTCTCCGTCCTTTGACCGAATCAATCATATCAAAGGCGTCTTCGGGATTGATCGGAAGTACCCGGAAAACCACATCACGATAAAGCTCGACAAAAATACCGCCAATACCAAACATAATTGTTTTACCGTATACCGGGTCATATTTGCTGCCCAAGACAAGTTCTATTCCACCTTTAACCATTTGTTGTATCAGCACTTCCGGTTTTACCCCTTTTCCGCTCAGCTGGCGCATTTTTTGTTCAAGATCGTCGAAAGATTCATTTAAAATTTGCTCAGAGTTGATATCCAGGTATAATAAACCCTGATCCGATTTATGAATAATGTTTGCATCGGCTGTTTTGAGAACCACCGAACCAAACTTTGCCAGAAACTCGTAGCCGTCTTCCGGTTTATTAATAATTTTATATGGTGCAGGGGCAATATTGTACCGTTCCAGTTTTCTGGCAATTGCCGGAAAGGCGGCTTGCCTGATCTTATCTCCGTAAATAATGGGTGTTGATATTGCAGGGAGATCCTTATTCGCGAAATTTCTCAGAAGGGTGTAGCGATATTGATTTGCGATGACCCGTGCGGTTATTTCAGGGAATGGAAAAACGGGAACACCCAGATTCTGAAAAGTATCAATGCCGGCGTCTTCATCAGTATCAGCCATAAGAACGAAAAAAACGGGCTTACCGGATGCGGAAATTAACGGAGCCAGTGTGTTGATGATTTCTCTCGGAGTCGTATCAACCGGCGGTTTTACAATGATTATCATTAGAATATCAACATTCGGATCGTTTTCCAGAAGTTGGTAAATCGCTCTGTAGGTCTCATGCGTTGCACTGGCTATCATATCGAACGGATTTTGCGTACCGGCTTCAGGTGGTAGTATATTCTTTATCGCATTCAGGGTATCGCTTTGCACCTCACTGAGAAGTAGTCCGGCACGCTCCGTGGCATCACTCGCCAGAATTCCGGGTCCGCCGGCATTGGTAATGATGGCCACCCGATTTCCCACTGGTAGCGGTTGTGTGGCAAGGGCATAGGCAGAGTATAGCAACTCCTCAAGCGTTTCACATCTCAAGACACCGCATTGATGAAAGAATGCATCAGTAAGAATATCACTTGATGCCAATGCGCCGGTATGTGAAGAAGCTGCACGCAGACCGCTGTCGGTCCTTCCGGCTTTTAATACCAGGATGGGTTTTGTGGCGACCAACCTGCGCGCTAATTGACGAAACTGTTCTGGACGATCGATACTTTCCTGATACAAAGCAATGACCCGGGTATTTTGGTCGGTGGCGGCATAGGCAAGCACATCAAAATCACCGACATCAGCCTTGTTGCCTGTGCTGACAAAAAGCGAAAATCCCAGCTGTATTTTTATTGCCAGTTCAAGCACAGCCACCCCAAGTGCACCACTTTGTGATATGAGCGCAACATGTCCCGGAAGGGGTTGCGTGGGTGAAAAAGTGGCATTGAGCGAAATCCCGGGCGCTGTATTGAACAGTCCCATACTATTGGGACCAATCATCCGCATCTTATATTTATGAGTCAGTTTTACCAGATTCTCCTCGGCAAGTCTGCCATCCTCTCCCGTTTCGCGGAATCCGGCACTGATTACGATAATATTTTCGATACCCGCCTCACCAAGCATTTCTACTGCGTTAAGCACATTATCTTTCGGGATCAAAATAACCGCCAGATCAGGAGTTGCCGGCAGAGATTTTATGTCCGGGTAGCACTTTAAGCCATCAATCTCTTCTGCTCGGGGATTGACCGGATAAATTTTACCGGTATAGGCAAATTTTACTACTGCATCAAGAAACATTTTACCCAATGTGCCCGGTCGTCGTGAAGCGCCGATCACCGCAATCGATCTGGGAGCAAATAATTTATCCAGTGATGACATCATTGATTTTGTTTTAACTGAAGTTCTTGAATTATTAATTCAGAATCTTAAATTTAGAAAATAATATAATAAAATACAGCGTTATAAAAACTGGAAGTCCGGATACTGTCGGATACGAGAGAAAACGATTGAATTTATCAGGCAGGTGATTGCTGATCATTTTAGATTGAAGTTAACGTATGGTTTATTCTGCTTTCCGGCGAAAATTCTTAGGGACAGACTAAAACAACTCTATACATAAAATGTTTATGATTAAGACAGCAGATATCAGCTATATTGTGCGGCAGGTCAAGTCAGATTTTTTATTTGATCTGTTTTTGCATCATTCAGGTATCGGATTTGGTTTTGCCTGTCGGAATATTTTCCTGCTTATAAATAACTGTAATGGGTATATCGGACAATAATATGCACACCGGTGATTTATTACAAAAAAATCCATTCCGGGATAAGCGATATAATGCTTATAGTGACTATCTTAAAGCGCGTTTTGGAGAAAGGGTTCAAAAGGTGACGGTTGATGCCGGTTTTACCTGTCCCAACCGGGATGGCACTGTTGCGGCCGGCGGCTGCACGTACTGTAACAATGCCAGTTTTAATCCGGGTTATAACAGTGCCACAAAGAGTATCCCGCACCAGGTGAGGGAGGGAATCGAATTCCTGAAACGAAGGTACGGCACAAAACATTATTTTGTATATTTTCAACCGTTTAGCAATACGTATGCATCGCTGGAAAGGTTGAAGCGGTATTATGAAGAAGCTTTAAGCATTCCCGGAGTGATCGGTCTCACGATCGGAACTCGACCGGACTGTATCGATGAAGATAAACTCAGATATCTTGAATCACTTGCTTCCACCCATGAAATAACGATTGAATATGGATTGGAATCAATTTTGGATGAATCTTTACGCAGAATCAATCGTGGTCATAATTTTCAGTCTTTTGTGGATGCGGTCGATATGACCCTGGGGCGCGGTATCAAGATCTGTACCCATATCATTCTTGGCTTCCCATGGGAGCAGAAATCAGACTGGCTGAATGAAGCCGAAGTCCTATCCGAAATCCCGATTGATTTCATTAAAATACATCAGCTGCATATCGTTCGAAACACTGTCATGGCCAGACAATACAGAGAGGGGAAAATACGCTTGATGACATTTGAAGAATATCTCGATGTAATGGTTTCATTTCTTGAACGATTAAGCAGCCGAATCATCGTCCAGAGGCTGGGTGGGGTGGCTCCACCACATATGTTGATTGCACCAAAGTGGGGGAAGCGTTATCCGGAAATGCTGAAAGCGATTGAAGATAGACTTGAAAAATGTGATACATGGCAGGGAAAATTGCATTATTCCGGGAATAAAATCGCGGACAGGCAGACGATCCTGTGATTAAAAACCTGTTTAAAATACCAGCTGGTGTATGTTGGTCACACAATCGGGAGATTCTGTCTTGAGCAGTGCATCCAATGTGTCAAGGGTTTCCGTCAGATGAGCGGGGGGAGTTTCCGGAGGCGTGAAAAATATTACGAGTATTGACCGGGTCTGCCCGGTAATGGCTGTTCGCCTTGAATCTGCGGTGGGATTGCCAAAAATACCTGTTGAATCACGCAGAATTAATTTCCCGGCAGCCCGAATGTGATCGCGTGAGATCCCCTGGTAACTTTCATTTTCCTTCCCGATATCGCAAAGAACATCACCGTTTATTTTGTCAGCGTCATAAAGACCCATGGGCAAATGGAAGCGTGTCGAGACAATGTTGCCCAGATCGACGATGTTATTGATCCGATATAGGCCGTCCTTCTTTAAAATTCTGCGGATCATTGCTTCGGAGGATGGACGATACTGCGTAGGTTCCCAGCCGATACGGCGATAGAGCCGCCGGACACCAGAGACAATCCGGTCGGTTGAAGGCGGTGCTTTCGCAAATTTTCCGATAATAAAATGTTCGAGATGCGCATACTCCTGCGCTACCAGTTCTGAATCTTTCCGGATAATAATGTTGCTGCCGTCAATTATCCCCAGACGAAGACCGGGGATCTTTTTCCGGATTACAGGTGATACCGATATATCTATCATCTAACGTTCCACCGCTATGTGATATTCATTGAATCAGATGGACATCGGTAATTTATTTCTTTTGTTTTTTGTTTGAATCCTGAGGTTTTATTTGATCGAGCAAGTGTACAGAACGAAACAGAACTATAAAGTAGAGTAACAATATAACGAAAAAGAGTATCCAGCGTAAATCGACATGACCGATCTGAAACCAGTGCAGCGCGGCAATGATAATAATAATCACAAGCAAAATCGATAGGATACCGAAATAGTACTGGAATTGCTTAAATTCAGGTCTGTCTCCTATTTTTTGCCGTTTCCGGGCCGACATCAGTCCCAAAATAAATAAGGAGATAAATACTGAGATTACGAGACTGGTTGCTTTGGAAAGGCTGAACACCTCCAGAAGAAAAATCAAGGCAATAAAAATCAAAACAGGAAAATAGGCCCGGACTCGCTCATTTCGATCGTTTACTGAATTCAAGGTCATGATAACTCCATTCAGATTCAGGAAAGTAAATGAAATTTGCGGACACCATCATATAATTCACGGGAGGTAACCTTGATTATTCCGGCTACAGGAACCGCTAGAAGCATGCCCAGAAGACCAAAGAATTGCGCACCAATAAGAACTGCAAGTACGATTATCAGAGGATGCAGATCTACCGAGCGGGATAGCACCATGGGCTGGATAAACATATTGTCGATAAACTGAATCAAGGCAAATGCAATAACGATATATATGACAGTTGCGGTCTGACCACCTTCAACGATGCTAATAATAATTGCCGGGACTGCACCGGCCACAGGTCCCACATATGGAATCAGATTCGCCAGGCCTGCAAAAAGACCGATAACGGTAAAATATTTTACTTCCAGGATTCCCAGAGCTATAACTGAAAGTACACCGACAACACCGGCTTCAATAAACTGTCCCCGTAAATATCCCCCAAGCTGCTGATCAACTTTGTGCAGAAAATTTAGTGTCATTTCAAAATACCGGTTTGGTACATAGACAATGAATAACTTCTTCATACCACGTCCATCGCGTAACAGGAAAAACACGATGAACGGGATAATCGCGAAAGTTGAGATCAGGGTAACCACATTGCCCAGAATCGATAAGGACTCGTTTGTGACCGCCTCGATCAGGCCGGCGATTTTTACTTTGAGGTCAAAGGCAGATGGGTTGATGAATGGAAAAAGTTCAAGGATAAACTTTTCAATAGAAGCCGCTAGTTGTTCCGTATCGCTAAGCGATATGCTGCCGTGAATAGTGAACAGTTCACGGATCAAACTGGGAATTATCAGCCAGCCGATCAGTCCGATGGTTGCGATGATCAACAAAAATATGATAGTTGTTGCCGAGGTGCGCGACAACCCTTTTCTTTCAAAAAAACTCGCCATGGGATCCAGGATATAGGCAATCAGGGCGGAAATAATCATGACGGTTATGATTTCACTGAGACTATATATCAGGTAACCTATCACAACAACAATGAAGAGAATTACGACAAGTCTTAAAAATTTTCCGACCGATAGATCCATTACGACACCTTCTTCCTGGATAATTTTTCTTCCAGTTCGCCGATCTTTATTTTAAGTTGCTGGTTTTCAAGATTTGAGAACCTCAGCCGGTCGGCGATCATCTGAGCCAACCGATGCATGATTTTGTTCCCCATTTTTGGATCGGTTTCCAGCAGGCCGAACAAATCGGATTGGAAAAAACCGAGCATCTTTGATTGATTAACCGAAACAGCAGTGGCAGTACGGGGAGTTTCAGATAACAAGGCAATCTCGCCAAAAAATTCTCCGTTTGACAATACAGCAAGTAATTTTTCCTGCTTGCCGAGGGTAATATTGACATGACCCTCTTCAATGATGTACATCCCAACCCCGGGATCACCTTCATGAAAAATGATTTCCCCGGTTGCATATGTCCGGCGATGCAGAATGCGTTCTATTGCTTTAATTTCTCGGTTAGTCAGATCTTTGAAAATCGGAATTTTTGACAATACTGTATATATACTGGTCTCTGATTTTACCTGGCGGCGAAATATATTGCCCCACATCGTATCATCTTCCATCCGTGACTCCTGTTATATGCGCTTTTAGCAAATCAATTTACACCATCGTTATTATTTTGGCAATATTTAGAATAGCGATGAACAACTGATATAACCTGTTCTGCAAATATTTAACGTAAAACATAGATGATATATGCAGGTGTAAATTTAAATACCAGGGATTTGCTCAGTGCCCTGAGCCTGGTAGACCCTGTTTATACGACTCCTGCCTTCCGGGCGGATACAGCTTAATCTCTGCAGATTTGAGCCAGAAAATTTTCTGCCCGGCCAATATATTGCAGGTAACTTACGAGCAGGCATTCCAGGTTGTTGGAATTATCTATAAAAAATTGACATCTTTGCCCGACGGGTGGGGAATAACAGCTGTCTGAAGCGCAATGGCGAGGATAAGTTCTGCCACAGAAAATTATGTTAGCGATTTTATCAGCAATGGCCGGTGGTTGTTTCTGTATGTTTTACGGGTGTGACTGCTGGCGAACCGGGATTCGCACAATTGCTGGATCATGCTAAATACGGCGTGCGATCATCATAGTGTAATCATCTTCCAAAGGCATTGTGCCGATATGATGCTTGACTGCAGAAAAAATCTTTTCTTTGATGACTTCCACACTGCGGTGATGATTGGCGATAATTATATCTTTCAGGCGTCTGAATTCAAACTCCTCTTCTTGCTGATTCATCGCTTCCACTACACCATCGGTATAAAGCAGCAGCAGATCATCCGGATTAAATGAAAGGGTTTCTGATTCGTATTCCCAGGGAACATAGCCAATAAATATTCCCCCCTTTCGTAACTCGGTTATTTGACCATCTTTTGTAATCAATAAGGGTGGATTATGTCCCGCGTTAATATATGTAAGGGATGTGTTGCTGTGATCGTAGAGGGCAATAAAAAACGTGATATAGCGGTCTGATGTTGTCTGCCTGATAATGGCCTCATTTAATCTGGTTACAATGGAAATCAGATCGGCACTGTATTCAAGATATGCCCGTAAGGTTGCCTGCATATTTGATACAACCATAGCACCGGGTATCCCTTTCCCCGAAACATCCGCGACAATGAAAACGAAACGGTGATCATCCAGCTGGATAAAATCATAAAAATCGCCCCCAATTTGTTTACAGGGCATATAGGCTGCAGCGATCTCGAGAAACTTCTGTTGCGGAATTACCTGTGGAATAAGCAATCTTTGAATTTCTGATGCCACCTGAAGTTCCTTGTCCAGGCGCTGCTTTTCAATAACGGCATGCAGCAAACGGGCGTTTTCGATCGACAACGCAGCTTGGGTAGCAAATATGGTAAACAATAGCTGATCATTTTCATCAAAGGGTTTTAGATCAAGCCGGTTCATGATACTCATTACACCAACGATTTTTCCCTTATGGATCATGGGCACACAAAGCATCGAGCGTGTTTTATACCCACTGCGTTTGTCGAAAGAGGGATCAAACCTCGGATCCGAATAGCAATCGGGAATAAGGACCGGCTGCCCCGTCTGCGCTACCCAGCCAGAAATACCCTGGCCGATCGGCAATCTGAATGGCTTTATAGCTGTCGCTTTAGGACCTAATACGATCTTGAATTCAAGCTCATTGGTTTCTTCGACCACCAGCATCAATGAGGCAGATTCGGATTGCATCACTTCGAGACTCTTCTGCATGATATACTCTAGCAGGGAGTCGATGCTGTCGGTGGATTCCAATGCATGGGTGATCTCATGCAACGTTCCCAGTTCATCGACCATTTTCTGCATGCGTTCGGAATATTGTTGCAGATTTTGAACCAGACTGTCGGTACGAAGCATACTGGATATATAATTGCAGATAAACCTGGCAGTCTCAATCTGCCGGTCGGTGAAAGTCGGTATCTGGGAAGCAATCGCAAGAAATGCCAGCGATTCTTCATCAGGCCTGATGGAAAACAGAGCCTGTACGCCGAAGGCTTCACAAATTGCATACAATGGCGATGCGGTATTAAGATTCCGCATAAAAATTACTTTTTCAGCTTTTATATCGGTCTTTTTCAATTTCAAAGATTTATACTTCTTTTTATCGCTTTGAATTAGAAGCTTAACACGGCCGGTTTCATCCGGAGCGAGCATAAGTATTTTATCGTAATGAAACACTTCAATTTGGATTAAAAATGTAGCTAAAATCTGCTTTCGTTGATCCGGTTTCAGGTCTAAAAAATGGCTCATAGAAACACTTTCCAAATTTTCCATTTACAATGGATTTAAATATATGGATATTCGGAACGAATATCTAACGTGAAAAAAAATAATTGATATTGATTAAAGAAATATATCATCCTGGAAAAAATAGTAAATAGTGTCTATTTCCAGGTACACGGATCGGTAACAAATTTAGGTATGTGAACAGGAGATACCGATTGCGAGATTTGCGTCCTCTCTTGCCGATTTTAGCATTTGTTCTCCTTTGCCTGATCTGGAGTTCGACATGGATGGTGCTGAAACTGGGATTACTTACAACCCCCCCTTTCCTTGCTGCGGCGCTCCGATTTTTTTTTGCATTCCTGCTGCTGACGATTGTAATGATATTTTACAGGGTGCCCTATCCCCGAGGAATACGGATCCATGGATATTTCATAGGCTTCGGTCTGGCAAATTTTACCGGTGGTTACGCGTTTGTATATTGGGGGCAGCAATTTATTCCATCCGGTTTGGGCAGTATTCTGTTCTCCGTCATGCCATTTTATGTGATGATCCTGTCGATCTGGTTTTTGCCCCAGGAAACGATCAATTGGAAAAAGGGCGCAGGCATTATGCTCGGTTTCGTGGGTCTGCTGATCATCTTCTGGGAGCGGATCCGATTTGAGGGTGTCGATTACCTGGTAATTCTGGGTATGCTGGCGGTGGTACTGGCACCGCTTTTCTCATCTACAGGTACAATTATGGGCAAGAGGGCCCGTCAGACGATGGCACCACTGGCACTGGTGACCCTTCCGATGTTTTATGCCTCGGTTATGCTGTTCATCCTGAGTCTGATATTCGAAGGAGAAATGCATGCCGTATGGAACTTCAGCGCAGTTTTCTCTCTGGTTTACCTTACGACGGTTGGTACCGCACTGGCATTCAGCCTGTATTTCTGGATGCTAAAAAATACTTCTGCAGTTCTCATGTCCATGATAACGTTCATAACGCCACCTCTGGCACTGATATGGGGCGCACTGCTGCTTAATGAACCGGTTACACCTTTTTTACTCATCGGGATGGTGCTGATTTTTGGGGGTATTTTTCTTGTCCGCCAGGGTGGCAAAGCGGCTTGATTTTAATAGCCTCTACTTCTATATTGAACGTGAGAGTATCACCTTTCACTCATAGGAGCCATCTGTATGAAGAATATTTTTCCCCTGCTTCTTTTGGGTAACTTTCTCCTTGCTCAGGAACATATCTTAATCACAGAATTCGCTGTCACTCCGACAGTCGGTGAATTTATTGAGATCACTAATAACAGCGATCAAACCATAGATCTTTCGGATTACTATGTTACCGACGCTACTTTTGCCAGCGGCGGTACGTATTATTATAATATCGTCACTGGTTCAAATTCCGGTGGTGGTGGATTTGCTGATTTTAATGCCCGCTTTCCTGCGGGAAGCAGCATTGCTCCCGGTGAATTTCAGACGATTGCCATGAACGGCAGTGATTTTTTAACCACATACGGTCAAAACCCCACATATGAATTGTATGAAACCAATGCAACAATTCCTAATATGCGCGAAGCCTTGCCCGGATCGATAAACAATCAGGGCGGATTGACGGACAATGGTGAGGTAATCATAATTTATTACTGGAACGGTCAAACAGATCTTGTGCAGGATATTGATTATGTCCTGTGGGGAGATAAAGTAGAAGCTGTGGACAAGACTAATATTTCTATTGATGGCCCAGATCTTGACAGCACCCCTTCTACTTATTCGGATGATACCGCAATCCCGCAGCAACAAGCATTGGTGCTATTGTTGCCTGATGATCTCCATGCGCCGGGCGAGTCTGTTCAACGAAGTGATCTTATTGAAGCAGATGAAAACCATGCTGGCGGAAATGGCCTGACCGGCCATGATGAGACCAGTGAGAATCTACCCAAGTCTTTTATTGCCGGTACGCCAAATCCCGGTACCGGCCCGACGGTGAACAAAGGTCCGGTTATTGCCAATATCATTCAGGATCCGGAGTTCCCGGCATCTTCTGATATTGTAACCGTTTCAACGGATGTCACCGATGACGAACAGGTTGTGTCGGTGCGGCTGTTTACCAGCCTCAATGCCGCGCCATATGACAGCAGTGTCATGAATCTTATCTCAGGAAATACCTATTCTGCCAGTATCGATTCTCAGGCGACCGGAACAGACGTCAGCTGGTATATCAAAGCGGAAGATAATGACGGATTCATCACCATCTCTTCCACCTTCAGCTATACCGTCGCCAGGCAGGATACAATCACCCCAATCGCCGCTATCCAGACCGATATCGGTTTCTGGGATGGCAGACAGGTGACAATCAGCGGTGTGGTTACCATCGGCGCCGGGATTCTGATCACCACCCGCACGACGGCCTATGTTCAGGATAATTCCGGGTACGGCATCCAGATTT
>WOR8_10000684_pt1 | contig 34854 bp, 14 predicted proteins | sample DeeMarSeWOR38_10_FD_19890 | JGI IMG/M metagenome (IMG submission 19890) | reverse complement strand
ATTCTTAGTCAATCATTAAATGTTGGTGAAAAATTTGATTCAACTTCATTAGCAACTTTGGCTGCGGGTGGAGAAGTTTCTTCTATGGAATCTGCAACTGCCATAAAAGAAGCATCACAAAGTAATGCAAAATCACTTTCAGATAAGTTAGCATACATGATTGAAGATGGTGCCAACAAATCTCTCGAAAACATTAAAAGACACATCAATATGTATCAAAAACCTTCAGATAGTGGTGGAGGAGGTGGTGATGATATTAGAGATAGAGATCCTTCAGCAAGAGGTGGATATGATCCAAGATATGACGCTCCATCCGGTGCTCCATCCGGTGCTCCATCCGGTGCTCCATCTGGAGGTGGTGGAGGATTAGGTGGATTGACTCCCAATGCAAAAGCACTTCTTAATACTATAAGATGGGCAGAAGGAACTTCCGGGCCAAAAGGTTATAACACTTGGTTTGGCGGAAGGACCGATATGGATCTTTCCAAGATGACTATCAATCAAGTTGTTGCTGAACAGAAGAAAAGATTAAAATCTGGAGCAGCAACTTATGGTAGATATACTTCTGCTGCTGTTGGTGCATATCAAATGATGACACCAGAAGTATTTGCTGCAAGAGCTGGATTGGATCCATCTAAAGCATTATTTACTCCTGAAAATCAGGATAAAATGGCTATTGCTGGATATATGAAAGGTCAAGCAAAATTAAGTGATGCTGAAATTAATGGTCCTATTAGTAGGCAACTTATTGCAAAGATCTCTGGTGTTTGGGCATCTCTCCCAAATATGAATGGAGTTAGTGCTTATGGACAACCTGTTAAAAAATACTCCGATTTAGAAGCAAAGTATAAAGGGTATTTTGGTCAGGCTCAAATAGCACAAGCTCAAGAATCAAAAGCAAAAAGAGAAGAAACATATAAAGGGCAAGATCCTAGATCTACATCCCCTACTGATAAAAGTAAATCGAACGATAAAGTTTCTGGTTCGGGAGGAAGTATTGTTGATATTGGCAAGAACTTAATATCACAAAAGTTTACTGTTGCAGAGCATCCAGATTTTACTAAAAATCCCACACCATCTGGCGGATCATATACCCCAGGTAAAGGATTTGTAAGCAATGTGCATAGTGGTAGAGGTCATTATGAAGGAAGAGCAATTGATGTTACAGATTGGACTTCTGGATATCCTGGGAGATATGGTCAAGTTGCATCAGCTCTTCAAAAAAATCCTGCAGTTAAAATGTTGATTCATGATAATTGGGGATTTTATAAAGATGGTCAAAAAAGTGGTCCAGGTTCATATAGTCATCCAACTCATTTACATGTAGAAACTAAGTTTCATGGTGGAAAAGTAACAAAAGATACACAAGTCAAACTCCATGAGGGTGAGTTTGTCATGGATAAGGATAGTGTTAATCTTTTAGGAACTGATTTCTACAAAGCATTAAACTCCGCAGAGAACAAAGTTTCTCTTATGAAAATATCACCGGATTTGATCAAGAGGATAGATGAATCAACGAAAGGAAAAGCATACACACCATCAGAAACTGATTCTCATCCAAAGGGAGAAGGTCCAAGAGATAAAAAAGAAGATGATGGAGATGTGAAAGAGACTGCAAAGAATTTATCAAAAGCAGCGGCTGGTGAATCAAGAGACTTAAAGACCAAAGATGCTAATGAAGATAAAGGATCTGATAAACAAAAAGATAATAATAATGTTAAAGTAGTTCCAGCGAGTCATTCAAAAACTGGAAGTGGATTTACTATTAAAGGGTTGACAGATGAGCAAGGAAGACCAGCAATCTTTTCAAGAGGAGCTGCTAAAGCATTTGGGAAGATGATGGAGGATTCCGATAATGTTGTGAAGGGATCAGATATTGCTAGTAGTCAGAGAAGTAAGTCTTGGAATAAAGCAGTTGGTGGTGTTCCAAATTCAAATCATTTGTTTGGAAATGCTTTAGATATTCATGGAAGTTCTCAAACGTGGATGAGACAAAAAGGAAGAAAATATGGATGGATCGTAAATGATTACCCAGGATCTCATGGTGGTCATTTTGATTATAAGGGAAAAGATTCGACTGGTGGTGGGGAAGATCCAACAGGACAAGATTCTGGAGGTTCTTCAAGTGGTTCAGGTGGCGGTGGAGGTGGGTATTCCGGAGGATCAGGGGGTTCTTCCGGTGGAGGTATGTCGTCTCCCAGAGATCGTGACCCAAATGCAAGAGGTGGTTATGATCCTCGTTATGATAGAAAAGAAAAAGAAATAGAAGCAACACCATCTCAATCGTTAATTCCCGGCTCTAAACCAAAGACTGGAGGTTCAAAAGTTAATATAAAACTCACTGAAAATCAAAAACAAGCATTAGCAATACTTGGAAAGTATGAATCTGCTGGTTCTGGTGGATATAACGCGGTGAATCAAATAGGAACAAATGGAGGAAGAGGGGTATCAGGATATGCTGGTGACTTTACAAAAATGGATCAGCATGGAGGAAGAGCACTTACAGATATGTCTATAAGTGAAATCCTTGCTCTTCAATCCGATGATGGAAAAATGAGCAATGCTCAGTGGATTCAAGCAGGTAAGTTACATGCTGTAGGTAGATATCAGTTTATTGGAAATACTCTTCCCGGTGTTGTTGAGAGAGCAGGAATACCAAAAGACGCAAAGTTCACACAAGAGATACAAGATCTTTTAGCATTGCAGTTGATGAAGGAGAGAGGTATTTCTCCTTGGGTTGGTCCAAGTGATAAAGCAACTGCGGCAGAAAGAGCAATCATAGAAAAGGCAAGAGGTGAAGAGATTGTTGCTAATGTCTCAGTTCCTGAAGTGGAACCTAAACCTGGAGATCCTGGCGATTTGGAAGCAGATCAGCAGATTGCTGGTGATACAAAGGGTAAGTATGGAAGAATAGGATTACCGAACACAGACGGTCAAGATACTGGAGCAGATATTGAGTTGTTCGGGAAAAGGGGTGAGATTGGAAAGAGTTTTGGAGATAATTCCAAGCAAGGTCCATATGGAAATCGTGGTGTTGAAATATCATTCCCATACGATTTAATCTACTTAGAAAAGGTTCCGGGTGGAAGAAACAAAGGATATAAATCTATAGATGTCCAAGGAAGCACAAGTAGGGATTATAAAGCTGTTACTGGTTCAACTGGATTTGGGCATGTTGGTTCTTACTATTACAAAGATCCAGAAACTGGAAAGATGTTTGAAGTCATGATGGGCCATGGAAACAAACCATTCAAGAAGTTTAAAGAGGGTGAGACAATCAAAGCAGGGACAGTTGTAGGATGGCAAGGTGCATCTGGTTCTAGTGATAGTATGCAAGGTGGTGTTTATGACCACGTAACATTCCACGTCAATGCTGTTGATGGTGGTGACCCTGGGCCAATTTTCAACATGTTTGTAGACTCTCTGGTGACTGGTGCAGGTGCTCAGTTAACTGCAAAACAAAGAGAATCAAAGAAACAGGAAGAACTTATTGCAAAAAATAGACAAAAAGGATCTGAATCTGTTCTTGCCGGTAAACCTGTAGTTTGGGATGGAAATAAGTGGATACCTAAGAAAGAGGGTAATAAAGAAGGTGGAGGTGGATTTCTTTCTGGAATCAAAAACACACTTGGAAATCTTTTTGGTGGAGGAGATAAAGTTGCAAAGGCTCAAGGTGGTGGTCAGATAGGAAAACCAAATGTCAAGACTTCTGCAATAAATAATGTTAGTCAATTTAGTTCTTACGAAGAACCTGGTAGTGGTAACACCGTGATGATACAAGAAATTGAAGTAATAAAATACATTAATAAACCTTCTTCCGGAATAGGTGGTGTAGGTGGAATGATAACAAACAATAAAGGTTCTAAATCTGACAACTCTTACATGTTAAGAAGACAGTAAAATGGGTTTAAACGCGGCTGCTGCTGGGGGAGAATGTCAAATAGACTTATTTGAAATAACCTCAAATTATTCTGGAGAAACTGTTGACATCCGAGAAGGTGTTACTTCTCTATGTGTATATGAGAGTTTGTTTGATAGTACAGTAAGAGTAAATGTTAAGTATGTAGATACTGGATATGGAGGTGGAGCAGCATTATCTGAATCCTCTTTCAATAATAGTGTTGGGGAAAAAACTGAATTGGTACTTAGGCAGTTTTGGAATGGTAAATTTCAGAAGTTAATTTTCAAGGGAGCATATCAATTAAGAACATCAAATAATTCTAGAGAGTCTTTCAGTGATGGAAAGACAACAGCTACATCTATTGATACATGGTTCTATTCAAAAGAATCAATGGATAATCATACAACAGATTGTAGGGTTACTAAAAAATATGAAAAAAAAATATCAGATAATGTTTATATTATATTGAAAGATGATTGTTTAGGAACTCCGAAATCAGTTTTCGTGGATTCATCTAAAAATGATTTTAATTTTTTAGGTGGTAGAGAAAAACCATTTCATAAAGTAAATTGGTTAGCAAAAAGAGCTGTGCCTGAGGGTATTGGAGGGCAAGGCGTCCTTGCTGGATATTTGTTTTATGAGATTGCTAGAAGCACTGATGGAACTCCTGGTGGATATTACTTCAAATCTATTGATATCTTATTCAGTCAACCGCCAATAAGAAGATACATTTATACTAATACAAATGAGTTACCTCCTGGGTATGATGCAAAAATACTTAACCATAAAGAAATTACTAGCATAAATTTAGATGATCATTTAGTGTCAGGATCATTGTTTCAAAGACAAATGGAAACATTTGAACCTTTTTCAAATAATTATGAAAAGGGAGATTTTGATTACAAGAGTCAGAATTTGGTAAAAAATAACGGAGGTAAAGAGTTTTGGAGAATTGCAACTGATTTAAACTACCAATCAAAGGCAACTAGAGAAACACAAAAAATGTTTGATACTGGAACTCTCCCTACGGGTAGATCCTGGAAAGAACAGAAGAAAGAATCGAAGGAAAAAAATTTCGAGATAGATGAGATATTGAGACAATCAACTAACAGATATAATCAGTTAGGAACAGTTAGAATGACTATATTAATCCCTCTAGATTTTTCAGTTCATGTTGGTGATATGATTTTTATTGACATACCTGAAATAAGCGATTCTCCCAATAGGAGACCAAGTAAGAATAAGGGTGGCCTATATATGATAATGGATCTCTGTCATAGAATATCTCCAAAAGCAAACTACACATCTTTAACATTGATTAGAGATTCTATAGGAAGAAAGAATTAATTAAGGAGGCATAAATGGAAAGTATCGAAAAGCATATTGAAAAGGATAGAGAAATCCTTCAAGATCCTACGACATCTCCACAACAACGTCGTCACGTTGAGGGTGAGTTGCATGATTTAGAAGAGTATGCAGAAAAGCATAAAGCAGAGATTGAGGCTGGTGATCATCACGATCCTACTCCACTTGAATTATATTGTGATGCACACCCCGATGCAAATGAGTGTAGAATTTACGAAGACTAATAAGAATGTCAAGTCAAGGTTCTTTATTTAACACAGACACTTCTGGCGTCGATCCCGCATTTATGTGGTTTGGACAGGTAGTTGATGAATCTACTTGGGTGGAAAACCACGCAAGAGAAGATGGACAGCATAGTTTAAGGACAAGAGATGATTTTCAGGGGTTTGGTTATCGATATAAAGTAAGAATTTTTGGTAGAGATTTATCAGAAAAAAATAGTGATGAAGCTACTAAAGATGAAGAACTTTATATGTCAGAAGTGTCTATGCCAGTTACTTCTGGTAGTGGGCATGGGGGGAGTGTTCAAACACCAAATCTGAGGCAGGGTAATTATGTTTTTGGATTTTACAAAGATGGAATAGAGGCAACGGAACCTATTATCTTTGGAATATTACCAAATCATGCACAGACTAGATTGTTTGGTGGAGATCCCGAAGAAGGATTTGTTCCGAGAACTGGTGGAAATGGGTTAGGAGGATCTAAACAATTTGGCACTAAAAATCTTCTGGCTGAAGGACCAGATGGTGGTAATCCTTTAAGTGAGTCTGCTGGTAGTAATTATGTTTTAGACGTTAGAGACGTTGTTATTGGTCAAGAACAAAGAACGCATCATATCCCAAAAACATATGATTGCGATTCAAGATCGGGAGGAGCAATAAGCTCAGTCACAAGAGTTATAAATGATATCCAAGCGTTTTTGGGTAAAATAAAATCAGCAGTAAATACTTATCTAGGACAAGTAAGTGATTTTTTAGATGGAATAAACTCATTAATTGAAGATGCTGCCCTTCTGATAGCAGATGTTATGAAGGGTGTCATAGATAAGATGAGGGGTTTTGTTGAAAATGCAATAAACAAATATATTATTCTTCCTCTTCAATCATTAATTCCACCAAACGATACTTCTGCTACTAACGAAATAGCACAAATAATTCTTGATATTATAGCTTGTATTTTTAATAAGATAATAAACGGTTTAGCATCGGCAATTCTTAATCTTTTAACTTCTATAACAAACAAGTTACTTGGAGGTGTGGATGCTGCTTTTTGTGCGGCTCAAGGTTTTATGTCTAACTTGTTGGGCGGAATACTTGGACCAATAGCAAGTGGTCTTTCTTCAATATCTGGAATAGTTGATGGTGTTTTAGGTGCAGCAGGTGGAATACTTGGAGCAGCATTTAATGCATTAGATGCTATTTTGGGTATTATTGCTTTTTTAACTTGCGATGAAGACACAGATTGTTCCGCTGGAGATGGTTGGAGTTTTTGGTATGGAGATGGTAGTTTTGATTTTGAAGTTCCCGATTTAAGTAATGCGATTAAAACTAACGCTTTCTCCGGGGTAAGTGGTGGAGGATGTAATACGAAACCAAAAACTGGAAAACCCCCAAGTGTTAAAATCTCCGGAGGGGGAGGTATAGGAGCATCTGCAAATGCCATAATATCACCAGATGGTAGAATACTCGGATTTGATATTATTAATGGGGGAACTGGATATACTTCTTCTCCAACTGTTACTTTAAGTGAAGATGGTCCTGGTAGCGGAGCAGTTTTATTTGCTAGATTAGAAGACGATAACTCATTTTTAGGTGGAAAGGGGGGAGAAACTAGTAGAAATCCCGATGATGATCCTAATAGTGAAAATAATATTTTCGGTGAAAATAATAAGAAAGACATAGATTTAAAAATAAATGCGAAGAAAGATCCTGATTTTGAAGGCGCTCTTAAGTTAGCAGAAGGAAATTTTTCGCCAGACATCTTAAATTCTGGGAAAGGAGAAGATCTGATCTGGAATGGTGCTTCAGTTTTTGTTGGTGGAGAAGGTGGAGAACCAGTAAAATTACAAGAGAAACTTTCATCTGGTGCTTTTGATGAAAGGCAGAATTTTATTACACATAGAGGAGAATTCGTAAAAATATGCGGAAGAAAACTATTTGTAAGCAGTAAAAATAAAACTGCAGAAGAAGTAAAAACAGATTTTGGACCTTTGAAATGGAACTCTGTAGGTGGTAGAAATGTTACAGTTGGTGGAGAAGGAGGTGAATCTTTAATTTTATTGAGTAGTATTGTAGAATGTAATAGAGCACCTATAAAAACCAAAGTTAAAGTTCCATTATTTGAACCAGAAAAAGAACTGATATTTAAAGGTCCATATGAGGGGACTTTTGAAGGTGTGGGTAAATATAATAATGGATCATTTGGAGGTAGAGGATTCCTTAAATTTAAAGTATCGGAAGTTAATTTAGTTAAGACCGATTCGGGAACGTATATACCTGGAAATAAGGAAAAAGAATATAGTTTAACTGGTAATTTTTCCGGATTTGATAGTAATTTAACGGGGGAAGGAAGTGGAAAATTCAAGGGAATCGGTATTGTAAGTAATGGAAGATTTAAAGGTGATGGAAAATTTACCGTAGATTCTGTAGTTTTTCCAATTGATGATAGTAATGATGATGAAATTGAATTCCCAATCACTTCAAATAAAAAAGTTGTACTTGATCAAAATCCTCGTGGAACTGGTGGAACTGGATCTTTAAAAGACAATAATAAAAAACCAACATCAGTTGTCTTTGTAAAAGTAAACTCTGTTGGAGGATCTCCTCTTTCAATAAATGGACAACCAGTAACAATAGGGGGAACTCAAGTAAAAGTTGGAGGATCTGGAGGACAGAATCTATTAGTTAAAAGAAAGTTAAAATCGAAAGATGATATTTTAAACGTTGGCGGAATTCCAGTTTTAGTTGCTGGATACAAAGTATCAGTAACAGGAAATGGAGTTCCTTTAGTAGTTGGTGGTCCTAAAGAAAATACACCAGCGACGGTTGGAAATAGGAATCTTACTTTTGACGGTAACAATGTTAGTGCTGCGTTTGATTTGGGTTCAACATCAAATGGAAAGTCTGCAGATGGTACATTTGCTGGTCCCGATGGATCACCAGTTCAAGAGATAATTGTAATAGATTCTGGAGGTGGTTACTTAAATAAACCAGATGGATCTATATACTTGGGTGGAAATAAAATCTCTGATAGGGATGGAACTATTGTATTTAATGATAAAATAGGGTATAATTTTTATCCCCCTAATAGAGATGTTAATGTTATAGAAGGTGATTTAGTATATTTACCACCGGGAACAGATGTAAGGGTTTATGATAATTTGGGTGAGGAACTGCAAAAAATAACAGGTTTGGGATTAGAAACACCAATTGTTATAGAGGAAAGTGGTACGTTAACTACTCCAGTTTATAATGAAAATATTTTAGATTTAGTTAGTGATAATTTTGAGGGTAATTTACCAACATCCTCTAGTGGATCTTATCCAGTAATACTAAAACTAAATGATGTTTTAATTAGTAATCCGGGTATAAACTATTCCCCAAGCGATGAAATAGTTATAGAACCTCAAAATGGTGCAATATTAGAACCAGTATATAACAGATTTGGAAAATTGGTAGAGGTTGAAATAATTGATCCTGGAACTGGATTTAATAGTATTCCCAATATTTCAATTAAAACTACTACAGGTATAAACGCGATTATCATTCCAATATTTGGCGTACAAAGAAAAGGAAATGTATCGGAAATAAATGATGAAATACCGAGAGGAGCTAAGGTGATAGAAGTTATTGATTGTGTTGGTAAAATTAAAAGGTAAATTAAAATGAAAGGAAGCAATTCTAAAGGGGGTCAAAAATCAAATTCAGAACATCTTGTTTATGGAAATAGGCAAGGACAAATTGAGTTTGGCCATCTTCACCAAGATAGAAGTGGAACACCAAATGCAGATGTTACATCTGGAGTCTTTTTACAAGCATCTGACAACTCTAGACATTACATGACTATGGATATTGATGGTGCTAGGGAAGGTTGGACATCAAACCGTTGCCCAGGTCCCTATCAAATATGGTGTGCCTCTGATCATGCTGGAAAAACAAATTCATCACCATTAAATAATTGGCCTGGTGTTGGATTTTTTCTGCTTGCCGAAAATGGAGACATAGTTATTCGTGCCCCTAAAGGAAGAATTAGGATGTCTGCAATGGACATAGATATAAGAGCAGAAGGTCCTGATCTTACTAGAGGAACTATCAATTTAGATTCAAATGAATCCGTAAATATTAAAACAGGAAATTTCGATGTCAAGGCACAAAAAGGTATAACAATATTTTGTCCTAAAACAATAAATATAGCATCCAATACTTCATTGAATTTCGTTGGTAATTTTGTATCCTCTTTAAGTGCAGCATCAAATTGGAAACCAGATAAACAAAATCTTATAACTACTGCGACAATGTTATTAAAAAATAATTTCTCTTTATTCTGATAAACTATGGCATACGCAACTGATGACCTTACAGTATCTCATTCACTTGCTGTTGGTGCTGGATGGCCTGCAGTACCTCTTCTTCTTGGACCAGCAAAGATAAGAGGTTCAAGTTACATCGAAGGACCATCTATTTTTGGAAATGCATTTACTTGGGGTCCATTACCATGGGCAACTGTGATGATCGGTCCTAATACAAATTTAGATTCTCCTCCAACATTTGCTCCAGGATGTTTATGTTGGGGAGGACCTTGTATTAATAACCCATACTCTCTTGCAGTTCAGGGATCATCTGGTTTTTATGGAAACGTTGATGTTGCAGGAAATGTTGTTGCTGGTGCAAATTTAGTCGCTCAAGGCGAAGTTGTTTCTCGTTGTGGTGCTCATATTCTTTCTCTCAAAAAGAATTTTGATATTAAACATCCAACAAAGCAAGGATGGAGACTAAGGCATACATGTCCAGAATCTCCATATAATGATGTATACGTTAGGGGAAGAGTTAATAAAGATTATATCGATCTTCCAGATTATTGGGAAGGATTTGTTGATCATTCAACAATTACAGTAAATCTCACTCCAGTTGGATCTCATCAAGATGTAGTCGTAAAAAGAATTGATAAAAATAAAATATATCTTCAATCTAAAGGAAATATGCCTATTGATTGTTTTTATCACATTTATGGTGAAAGAAAAGATGGTGAAAAATTAGTACCCGAATATAGAGGTTATAGTCCAGAAGATTATCCTGGAGATAACTCAGAATATTCAATTGTTGGATGGACGTATGATAAACGCGAGTCTGACGACAAACAAACAGAAAATCTCAGGAGAGCTTAATTATGGCAGAATTTCCAATGGCACCAAGATCAGTGGCAGCTCAAAATTGTGTGCCGAATCAATTTGGTCTTCCTCCTTTTGGTAAACCAGTTCAACCAATTGTTCCTCATAATGGAGATTACAATTTAGCAACAGAACTTCCGTTTCCTGGAAGGTGTCCTTTATTTTGGTTAGATCAACCAAGATTTGCAATTGCTTGGTGTGGTGATGTTAGATTCCAAGGATATGGCAGATCTCTTAATGCATCTGCAGGTTTTTGGGATTCAAAGAAGAATTTTGATATTCCTCACCCAACAAAAGAAAATCATAGATTAAGATATGTTTGCCTTGAAGGTCCAGATGCTGATGTTTATATTAAGGGAAAATTGTCTGGAAGTAATGTTATTAACCTTCCCGCATATTGGGCAAAATTAGTTGACCTTGAAACAGTTAATATTACTTTAACTCCAATTGGTATATATCAAGAACTTTTTGTAGAAGCAATACAATGGGGAACAAGAATAATTGTTAAAAATAATTTGGGTGGTCCTATAAATTGCCATTATCAAATTATGGCAGAAAGAATTGATGTTGAGAAAAATATACCTGAGTATGAAGGGTTGACACCAATGGACTATCCAGGCGATAATAGTGGTAGTCTTATTAATGATGGATTGAGATTTAATGGAGAGAGTGCATGAAGTTTTTCCTCTGATGGTATATCAGGGTTCAATAAATTGCCATGAGGAATTTAAAGAAAAATATATTGATGAGATTCGTAGTTATTGGTTTAACGGATTTTTAAATGAAAGTCCAGAATGTTCAGGAAAAATATTTCTACATTTGAATGAAAATTACTCAGAATTATTTTCTGAAGTAAAAAGAAACGTTGATAGGTATTTTACTACTATGAACGTTGATGTGAATAAGTTAAGTTATCATGTTATCAAGTCTTGGACTGGATATCATGCCGATAATGAAACTCCATCAATATCCCCTCATACTCATAATGAGTCTAATATCAGTTTTGTTTATTATTTGAAGACGGATTCAACTTCTGATAAATTTTGCGTTTCTGTTCAAGGAGACAACAGAAACGAATGTGTTAAAGGAATGTTTGAAACTGCAGATAAGTATAATTTAATCACAGGATACAACAAATACAATTGTGGAGTTTATACAATCACTCCTTATGAAGGTACAATTGTAATTTTTCCAAGTAATCTTGGACATTTTACACAGAAGTACACTGATCGAGTTGATGAAAGAATTGTTATTGCTGGTGATATTCGTGTAACTCTCTCAGAAATGGATTACTTTCATCATCAAGGTTCAACTCATCCAAATTTGTGGAAAGAATTATAAACTTCTTGAAGTTTTTCAAGTTCCGATGACCAAACTTGGTCGTCATATTTCCATTTAATATTTCGGTCTATACTAATATTTTCCAATCCAATATAGTTTTCAACATAGTCTCTTAGTGTCATTTCTCTAACTGAAATGTCCGTCATATTTTTTAAGTGCATATCTTGGAGTTTTGTATAAACTTCAAGATATTTTTTCATGTATTCTGAATTTCCATATGCAAAATGAGAGAATAAACCCTCTTCAATAGTACATGGTCCAGGATCTATGCATAAATGTGGGAATACTAATTTTTTACTTGGATCCAATTCCAAATCTTTTATCAAAATATCAGGTCTGCATCTTATTATAATATCATAATCATCTAAGTTTATGATATTTAATGATAAAAATACCGTCTCCCATCCTTGTATATTTCTTTTAGACCACTGTTTCGGGATTCTTCCCTTTTCTATAGAATTAAATTGAAAATTTAATTCATAATTATTAGTTCTAAAAATATATCTGATTGGATTATAATGTGTTTTGATATTTTCAGTATCTATTTTTTCAATATCATTTTCCCCATCATCAATAATATTTCCGTTTTGACGAATAACATCAAGATTATGATCAAATGAGGATATATAAACATCTGCATTATACTTGTCAATGATTTCAGACTTTGTATTATCATATGCCCATTGCCAGTCTCTCATGTGTCCTGTGAGAATCAATGCGACCTTCATAGGGGGTTGACAACGGGGTTTCAATGCGGTACACTATGTAGGTCCACTGAAACGACACTGAATGCAAGTCACAGAACAGGCAGCACAAGAACTGGTAGAACTCCAGGAAGACATGGCATCATACTTCACAGATCTTCATTTTCCAATGAGCGGAGAACTTTACTGGAATATGGTAGAATCCGTAGCACGGGCAAAACTCCTTGAAATCCCTGTCACTTTTGAGTATCATGAAGGTTCCATCGAAAACTGATTTGATTCACCATAAGATTCAAGCAGCAATGCGTGAAAATGTATTTGAAGAAGACCAAATGAAATACCTTGGTCTTCGTGAAGGTGAGCACTGGTATCTTATTGCTGGAGAGCATGAAGTACCCGTATCATCTATTGAAGACTTTGAAATGGAAGATTAATGGATTATAAAAGTTTTATTGAGACTCCGGTTAAAACCACACCACAAAATGTAAAAGAGGCAAATGAGGCACTCTTCTATTGTAAGATGACTCTTCCTGCAGCAGCAAAACACTGTGGTATGACTCAAAAAGAAATGCGATTGACATTCTTTGAGTATTTGAAGTACAATCCTCCCACCTACGAGGACGATTAACTATCTGTCATAAGGGATGGACAGGGACTTGACAAAGACTTGAAAATCCCTTATAATGATCTCAACCAAAGACACGGGATCTTGGTGGAATTGGTAGACACATCGGACTTAAAATCCGAAGACCTAATAAGTCGTGAGGGTTCGACTCCCTCAGATCCTACTTGGGTTGCTGCCCGATATGAAAAACACTTCCGTCACCTAGCTAGTGACTATGGTTGTGAAAAATCGGAATTACCCCTGCCCGTTCTCTTCGGGATGCGAATTGGGGAAAGGTAAAGGGAAGAGACAGCAACCCCCATGCTCCTTTAGCAATCTGGTGAATGCAGCGAACTCATAATTCGCCTGAGGCGTGTTCGATCCACGCAAGGAGCACCAGCCCCTGTGGTGAAACGGTAGACACAGTTGACTCAAAATCAACCGCCGAAAGGCATGTCGGTTCAAGTCCGACTGGGGGCATTGACAATCAAAGCAACTCTTGCTACGATTGTCTTACAATATGGGACGGTGGTGGAATCGGTAGACACACCAGACTTAAAATCTGTTGGGCAATGCCCGTGGGGGTTCAAGTCCCCCTCGTCCTATTCTTACAAAAATCTCAGGGAAAAATCAACTTTCAATTCCCTTTAGGGATCGAAAAAAACCCGGTAAAAATTTGACTCAAAACCCTCGATAAATATTTTCATATGCTGACAGAGGTTTTTATGTCTCAAAAGTATAGTGTTAGCATCGATTGGTGTTGGTATGATCCATCAGAACCTGGATCTAATAAATACATCGTTAAAATGTATTTTATTGAAGGTTATCCTTACACATTTGATGACATACCTGAAATTGGATTATGGGATCCAACTTTAATCGAAAAAGCAAATAAACACAAAAACGGAAAAATTTATACTCCGGTCGATTTGCATAGATCTTCTTCATATTTAATAATGGAAGAAGTTCATCCTTGCATTTTTCCTGTTTTAGTTGATAGACCCGAATTAGTTCCGAAAGATTAGGGTATTGACAAAATTCAAAATATATAGTATGATAGTTAAGCAACTGCAATTCAGTTGTGTTTATCTCCTAAGACGGGGGAGTACAAAAGGTCCAGTTTATACGGACGCCCCCAACTCGCCTAATTAGCTCAGTGGTAGAGCACTCGCCTTGTAAGCGAGCGGTCGTCAGTTCAAGTCTGACATTAGGCTCCACGGGATGTAGCTCAGTTTGGTAGAGCACTCGCTTTGGGAGCGAGTGGCCGTAGGTTCAAATCCTATCATCCCGACTTACAAATATTAAAAAATGAAAATAAATCTCTGGTACTGTAAACATCTAAACTTATGGAGATGGTCTCTTGTCGATAGTAGAAGACCTATACCTAAACAAGAAACGGGGCAGAGAGAAGATTTAAGATTGGCAATGAATGATATTGCAAATGCAGTTGAATATCTTATAGAAAATTAATTTGTATTTTGTTTTCGACTAAATAATCAGTAACGAAAACGAATGCGTTAATAAGATGGGTCTCTCTAGATTAAGCAACTTTCTGAAGAACGTTAAAGGAAATATCATTTATGTAGATCCAAATAGTCTCGATTCTACTGATAGTGTAGAGAATCAGGGTAACTCTTTAACAAGACCTTTTAAGACTATTCAAAGGGCATTAATTGAAGCAGCTAGATTTTCTTATCAGAGAGGAAAAAAGAACGATAGATTCTTAAAAACTACTATTTTACTTTATCCAGGTGAGCACTATATTGATAATAGACCTGGATTAATACCTGTTGGAAATAATAGATATCTTACTAGAGGTGGAGTAGAAACTAATCAAGTTATTGAATGGGATTTTCAATCTAATTTTGATATTTTAGACTCAACTAACGATCTTTACATACTTAATAGTATATTTGGTGGAGTTATTGTTCCTAGAGGTACATCCATTGTTGGAATGGACCTTAGAAAAACGAAGATAAGACCATTATATGTTCCAAATCCGGAAAATGATGATATTGAAAGATCTGCAATATTCAGAGTAACTGGTGGTTGTTATTTTTGGCAATTTACTGTTTTAGATGGTGATCCTAATGGTCTTGTATTTAAAGACTACACTGCGAACTTAACAGTACCTAATTTTTCTCATAATAAACTAACTGTATTTGAATATGCCGATGGATTGAATAATGTTAGAATCGAAGATGAATTTGTTCCAGACTCTTTTGGTGGTATTTTTGAAACAGATAGAACAGATCTGGACATGTACTATGAAAAGATTGGTTTGGTATATGGTCCTGGAGTAGGAAGACCAATATCACCAGATTTTCCATCCCAAGACGTAGACATCGAACCAGTAGTCGATGAATATAGAGTTGTTGGATCGAAGGGATTAGAAGTTGGCATCGGAACAATTAGATCGGGAAATGGAATTGTAGGCAGTACTGAAATTACGATTATTTTAAATGAAAGAGTAGAGCAACTTAGCGTAGATACACCAATTCAAATATCTGGGGTTTCGGAGTTAGGTTATACGGGTCAATATGCTGTTGCCGAAGTTATTGATGACTTCACATTTAAGTACATCGTTTCATCTGTTCCTGCCCAAATAAATCCAAATGCAACAGATGCAACTGTAAGCATCACTGTTGATACTGTTAGTTCTGCTTCTCCGTATATTTTTAACTGCTCATTAAGATCGGTTTATGGAATGTGCGGTTTACATGCAGATGGATCTAAAGCGACTGGATTCCGAAGCATGGTTGTGGCTCAATACACTGGTATTGGACTGCAAAAAGATGATAATGCTTTTGCGAGGTATGATAAAAATACTGGAACATATATTATTGGTGAAGAAAATGCACATACAAATTCTCTTTCAAGATTTAGACCAACTTATGAAAACTATCATATTAAAGCATCAAATAATGCTTTCTTACAGTTAGTTTCTGTATTTGCTATTGGTTTTGCAAATCACTTCCTGGCAGAATCTGGTGGTGATCATTCCATAACAAACTCAAACTCCAACTTTGGTGCAAAATCTCTCGTATCATCTGGATTTAGAAATGAATCTTTTATTAGAGATGATTGTGGATACATTACAGGTATAATAACTCCTGAAGGAATAGATTCCGAAGAAGAAACCATTGATTATATTCCAATTGATGTTGTTAGAACAATCGCGTCTGGTGTTGATTCTAGATTGTATCTTGCAAATGAAACGTCAGAAGAGAATCCACCAGAGTTTATTTTAAATGGTTATAGATTAGGTTCATCAAAACAAGATCAACTTAATGTTTCTCTAACAGATCCATCCGTAGGAATCACTTCCATATTAACATCAGAAATAGTATTCTCAAACACACCAGCACTCAACCCAAATAGAGATTTATTCAATATTAGGGGAGAAAAAAGATATAGAGTTGGAAGAAGTGCTATTGGTATTAACTCTATTACTAATAATGTTATTGATTTTGATTCTAGTCACTCATTTACGTCTGGAGAATCTGTAAGACCAGTTCCAATTAGTGGTACACTCCCCGATGGACTAGAAATTGATAAGGTATATTTTGTTAATACTGATGTTCCCGATGGTGGAATTAGACAGATAAAATTATCAAGCAATAAAGATGATGCAATCTCTGAAGTTAGAGCAGTTAATTTGAACAACAAAGGTGGTATATTTGAATTTGTTAGTTTAGTATCTGATAAACAACCTGATGATCCAGGAAGTCCATTACAATGGGATGGAACTCAATGGTATTTGACAGTTAATCCAAGAAATAATAATATTAAAAGTAAAATAGAAGATCTCAATGCTGCTGGAAATATTGGTGAAGTAACTCCAAAAACATTTATTAAGAGAAAACCGGACACTAGATCTAATTCAGATAAAATATTTAAATATAGGTATGTAATTCCTAAAGAAAATACATTAACATGTAGACCACCTATTGATGGGTATGTACTGCAAGATTCTTCCAGTACTATTGGAAAGGACACTTCAGAAATACTTAAGTATTATCCGTTAGACTCACAAACAATAGATAATCCAACAGAATTAAGAAACTTTAGATATATATCAAATGCAACTTGGGCAACTAATTTTGCCACAATAACTACAGAACTTCCACATAATTTAAACGTTGGATCTGAAGTCTCGATTTACAATATATTGAGTACTAACAATGTTAAAGGTATTGATGATAATGGATTTAATGGAACATTTACTGTATATGATGTTATAGACTCTAGAAGATTTAATTATATACTTACATCAAACCCCGGTATATTTAATAATAATACAAGTTTAAGAACAGTAACAAATCTACCAAGATATGTAAATAGAAGATTTAAAACTACATATCAAATTTTCAGATCTGAAGAAATTCAACCATATGAAAAAGATGTCCAAGATGGTATATACCACCTGACATTAATAAATTCATCGAATAATCCATCAGTTACGCCATTTACAGAACTAAGTTTCTCTCAACCAATTCAAAATTTATACCCTCAATTAAATAGAGATAATCCAAATTCAAATCCGGAGGCATCACTTTCTGTTCCACTTCCTGATCCAATTGGACAAGTCTCTATAAATGATCCAAAAAGAAGCATCACTAAAGAAACTTTAGAGAAAAGTTTGGATGATTTAAAATTTGGATTGAAAATACAGGATATTCAATCAGTTTCTGGAACTGCACATACTATAACTACAACCGTTGATCATGGATTAAATGGAATCACTGAGATTTCTGTATTTTCTGGTCTTGACGGAGGAGAGTATTCTAATGGAACTTATTACAATATTGAGTTAGTTGGTGCTGCTGGATCAACTACTGGTACAAATGCAACAGCAGTTGTTCAGGTAGAGAATAAGATAATAACCAATGTTAGAGTATTAAATCCCGGAAGTGCATATGGAATTGGAAATACCTTAACACCTGTAGGAATACCAACAGAATCTGCATATGTTCCATCAGATGCTGCAGTATTGCAAGTTAATTCAATTTCTAATAGTGTTGGTAGTGTTATAGCAGTTTCAGGTATATCTTCACATAGAAGAGATATTGCTGATTATAATGGTTATTATGTAATTTCAGAAATTAAAAATGGACAAACAAATTCAATTACGGTAAATTCAACTAAAACTATTAATTCCTTTAAGAGATCACTATCTGGAAGTACTGATAACTCTTTTGGCATAGTTGCGGGGAAAGAAATTTCTGTAACATCTTTTCAATATACTCCTTCTACTGGCATAGCAACGGTTGGTCTTTCTACAAGTCATCCATTTAGAATAGGATCTAATGTAAAAATTTATGGAGCAGACTCAAATTTCTTTAATGATAAAAATGATATCTATGTTAATCGTTTGAATAGTCCGTTATCGCTTAGATTAAATGTAGGAAAGACAAATCAAAATCCGGTCACAACTGGTTCTTTGAAAATATTCGCTCCAGGATTTAATAGTTCAAACTTAGGCGAAGTATCCGGTCCAAATGAATTTAAATCTTCAAGATTAATTTATAACTTTGCTAATTATACTGGTTATGTTGAAACAACATTACAATCAAATGGAGAAGGTTTACAAGTTTATGATTCTGAAGGATTGAGTATTGGTGATTTCTTATTAGTTGGAAATGAGATATTTAGAATAAAATCTACAGTTATTTCAAATTCTTTAACAGTAGAAAGAGCATTATTAGGAACTAGACGTGAGCAGCATTTAAAAGACTCTTTAGTTAAAAAGATTATTGTAAATCCTGTTGAGTTTAGAAGAAACTCTATAATTCGTGCATCTGGTCATACGTTTGAATATCTTGGATTTGGTCCTGGTAACTACTCAACGGGTCTTCCAGAAAGACAAGATAGAGTTCTTTCACCACAAGAAGAAATTCTATCTCAAGCAACCAAAATTGACGGTGGCACTATTCAATACACTGGTATGAATAGTGATGGTGATTTTTATAATAATAATAGGAAATTAACTAGTACTGGTAAGGATCAAATTTTTGAAGCACCAATTCCAACAGTAACTGGTGAAGAACCATTAGAGTTAAAATCTGAAGGTGGTTATAACTTATCAACACCTGAAGAGATTGTCGTTGGTAGGTCCATTCAAGTTAATGGAGGACCTAACTCTAAACTTCCATCGAAATTTGGTGGTCCAGCAATCTTTGAAGAGAAGGTAACTTCTACTTCTGATTTGGGTGTTGAATTAAGAAAAATTGCTATTAAAGGTAATTTAGATGTTTCTCGTGAAATTAATATTTCTGATACTACTCCAACTTCATCTGCTAACCTTGGTGATGTTGTACTCAATGGATCACCGGAAATTGGAGGAAATGTTGGATGGATTTATGCGGTAGATCCTGATGATAATAAAGTAAAATGGCAAGAATATGGATGGATTAATGATGCTCTTTATGGAGTTGATTTCTCATCAACTGGTATCCTTAATGCAAAACCATCTAGATTGCTGAACTTTGTTGGAAGTGGTATTAATATTGCAACTGCAAATGATGAAAACTCTGGTGTTAGTACTGTAACTTTCAGTCAGAGCGTCACTGCAGCAAACAAAGTTGGTATTGCAACAGGAAGTCTTGTTGAAGGAGAAACATACCCCACGGAGATTCTATCAGGAACAATTCCAGATGAAGTTCTTCAACCAGTTATTAAATTCGTAGGTGATCCAACAGGATTTGGTGTAAATATTGTAACACAATATCCACCAGAAAGTTATACTGGTGCTGGTAATGTTGGTGTCGTTACGGTAAGTTATCAATCTCCACTTGTTCCCATAAATCTTGGCGATGGTACAGCTTTTAATGAAGGATCTGGATTCCTAGCAAACCCCACATCTTTAAATAGAAGTCCAGGAACGCGAATTATCTATCAGGATTCACTTTCTCCTTCTTTAGTTGATTATGCAGTTGGTAGATCTAACAATTACTTATGGTGGAGTGTTCCAAGTAATCAACTTAATTATGGTTGGAGATGGTATGGAGGTGAAGACCAAGTACTTCAGTTTACTAATGAAGGTTTGGATACTTCTCCTCAGATTATTAGTCCTTCGGCAGAAAAGTGGGAAATAACCTCTAAAAATAATGATAATACCAGAGTTGATTTAATACTGAATGGTTTAATACAGGGTTATTATTACACTTCAACTGCCACTGGAACTATTCCACCATTTGTTGTGTCTTCTAGCGCACTTGTTTCAAATCTAAATGCCAACTTTGTAAATAACGCTGTTCCTAATGCAACTAATACTACACTAGTATCCGGTAGAAACACAATTCCAATAAGACAAAATATTACTGGAACTGGTGCTTTCGCTGGAAATACCTATTCTTACATTCAAGCAGCATCTGAATTCCTCATATCGACAAATAATGTACCAAGAAGTGGTTCATATTTTGAAAATCTTATTGGCACTGTCCAGGCTGATGCATTTAGTTTGTCCAATGGTGGTTTAGTTGATGGGGTTGCTACGTTTAGTCAAATTTCAGATTTGTCTAACTATGTCAGTAATCCAACTCAAACAGGTTCTGCTGGAGATCCATATAGATATATTGCTACTTTAGTCATAGAATCTAACTTTGAAAATGGATCTGTACTAGAAATTGATGGTGCTTTACCAACCTCAGTTACTACATTAAATATTATAAATGTTCCAACAACTGCAAACAGAACTTATAACTATACCGTAGTAATAGAGTCTTCTACTGGAACTGGTCTTCCATACGAATTACAAATAAATGGAAACCCTATTCCACCTACATCTATAAACTGGCTGAATGGTACGATTCCATCAAGTTCTGTGGGACAATCCGGAATATTTGTTGTTGGGTTTACGTTCTTCTCTGACAGTGCTGGAATATTTAATAATGGTGCAACTGCTAAAGTACTAGGTGTGTTTGGAAGTTACAGCAATTAATAGTAAATAAATAAGATCAAGAGATAATATTATACTATATAAAAGATGGCTTTTTACGGTTCAGTTTCTGCTAACTTATCGCCAATATTGTTTAGAGGAAATTTATTTTCTCAAGGCGTAAATATAGTATTTCACTCTGATATATCATATTCAATGGGATTTAGTCCTATAGGACTAACCAATCATGAGCAGCAAAGAGAACCTCAAAGTAGTCCAAAGATTGGATCTGGATCTACGATGTCCATGTTTTATGATGGAATATTTCCATCATTTCTTGAAAATTCGCTCGTATCTAAAAAAATAGGAGCATCGAACGATTCTCCTAATTTATTCACATATGTAGATCAAACTCTTAGAAATAAATCTTTTACACAAAATTTACTTTTCAATAAAGAAATTGTTGAATTTGCTCCTCAAATAATTCTTGCTACTTCAAATTACAATAATTATTATAAATTTTCTCAACTTTGGAAAAATGATTATATTGATAATAATGAAAATTCATATGATCCAACACAATCTACTAGTTTAGATACAAATAGTCTACCAAGACCATTTCAAATAGTTTCTAGAGTTGCTTCTGATCCGGTAGGAGTTAATAATAGGTATAGTATTAATTTAGATAGAGAAACTAATGTCCCAGGTTCTTTTTCTGAAGATGTTCATGGCACTATTTGGTCATTATATTATAGCGGAACTGGAGTTGGTAATTTAGTAACTCAAGGTAATGTTCAAGGATCAAAAATTGGTAAATTTTTAAATTCATTTCCTAGGAAAAACTTACCAACTTATGTTATTACTGCTTCCAACGAACAAGAAAACACAGCACCATCATTGCTTGGAATAGCAGTATCAACAACAAATAATGTAGGATACCAAACATCAAAATATACTTTTGTTGAAGAAGGATTTTATGGTAGAAGATTTGCTGGTTATTTTGAAGGAGCAGCAAACGATTCAACTAATTATCCAAATACAAATTTAGGTCTTGAAGTTGATACCATAGGAGAAACTTTTGGAACTCAGGAAGAGTTTGCAAGTTTCTTTGATACTGTGGCAGCACCTTTGCCTTTAGGACCTACTCAAAATGTAAATTTTCCTGGGTGTAATTGGTATGAAATCGGAAATGCTCCAGAACCAAATCAAACCAGTATTACTGGAACAACCAATCTTGGTCTCGGAGAGGTTGTTTTAAGAACATCTGAGGATTCTTCTGGTTCAAATATCACCAATAATCCAAATCCAAATGATCCTGGAGGTCCAGATTCTGGATTCAAAGATCTTGTTTTTCCAAAAAGCCCAAATAGAGTAAGTGTTATAAATGGATCTGTAAATACTGAAAAGGGTGCATTTTGGGGACCAGTCACAAACATAGACAGATTTAGGTCAGATATTAATAATTACAGTGTGATGTTTGTTGGTTATTTTCAACCATTAGTTGATGGTGAATATGAATTTGCAATCAGAAGTGCTGGAGCAAGTTTTCTATGGATTGCGAGAGATGAATCAACAGCAGCAAATTCTCCAATAAATGCAGTCAGTGAAACTAATGTATATTCTAATTGGACCGCTGAAACTGCACACATTAAATGTCCAGGATCACCAGCAGAGAGATATGCAATAAGGATTTCTGGTAGTGTAGGTGGTGCTCCTTCAAGAAGAAATGATAATTACTTTGAATCTAGTAGATCAGTTGGTGGAGAAGGTATTGGTCTTCCAATGAAAGGTGGTAGATTTTATCCATTCAGACTTATTATGGGTAATCCAGATGTTAATACTACTTCTGGATATGCGTTTCCGATTGATGGTGATTTTGATGCTGGAACCAATGTAAATGTAAGTGCTGTTAGATTGTTATTTGATGTAAATCCAGCTTCAGATGCTAGAACATGGTCAGTAAAAGGAAAGGGTAGATTTTTTGGTGGTAAAGCAGTTTGGGAAGAGGGATCACCATTTTTCCCACCAAAACCAGTTAAAGTTGAAAGAACAATAGAACAAGAAGTTTTATATAGAGATTTAAGAATTATTTCACTGTCATCTTATAATTCTATTGATATTGGTGGTATTAATTATGATGGATTTTTTGTGAAAGGTGATGGAAGTTATAGACATATTAAATTAAATGGGAATAACTATTCCGAAATAAATGGGGTATTTGATCCAAAAAATGCTTCTGGGGGATCTTGGTCTCCAGCATCTATCTACGATCCTGACAATGTTGATTTACAATTTACAATTAGTGACACACAAATTGTTGATACTGTTAATCCAATACGAGGTGATGCAAATACGGCAGGAATCGGAGCAGAATTTAAAGTAACAAAATTAAATGATAGATATTTGACAGAGGTTACATCTGGTGGTAGTAATTACAGAATAGGAGATCGCCTCATAATAAATTCAAATCTTGTAGGCGGTGATGTCGCTGATAATACTCAAGATCTCGTATTAGAAGTTTCTTCTTTAAATCCAAAAATATACACAAATATAACACCAGATTTTGTTCCGGAATCTGGAATAACGCCAGCACAATTTAGAGTTCAAAAATTTAAAAAAGGTGTTTTTGAGTATACTTTTGATATTGCAAGTGGAGGATCTGGATATCAAGTAGATGATCTTGTTAAAATCCCAGGAAATCAATTAGATGGTGTATCGGGTTCTGTCGGAAATCCTCTAAATGATTTAATTGTTAAAGTTGAGACTGTAGATGGTTCTGGGGGAATTACTAGTGCCACAGTTGACTCTTCAACTGGAACACCAACTGGAAGTATTTTTTATTCCACAGAATTTTTACCGCCTGACGATACAATTTTAAATCAAGCAAAGTATAGACAAAGACCAATACAAATAGATTATGAAACTAAAACATATGAGGCATCTCAATATAGAAATGGACTTTCTGCTGGAATTGCTTATACTGCAGTTTCTATCACTTCTATTGGATACTCAAGTAACACATTAGCGGGTCTTGCATATAGTTCTTATGGGATAACAAGCATTGGATATACTGCAATAAATCAAACTAATAATGTTGGAATAGCATATTCTACTGTGGAACTGGTAGGAATAGCATATACTATTAGTGATCTCGTAGGAGCAGCATATACTCATGCCGCAGTTCAAGAAATAGAATACACCCAAGCAAATATAAGTGGTATAGGATACACTGCTGGAAGAGTTACTGGAATTGCATATACTACAGGAGCGTTAAGTTCTATAGGATATACAGCAACAAACGTAACAGCAATAGGATATACTGCACCAACTATCACAAGTATTGGATATACTGCATTTGGTATTAACTCTATTGTTTACCTTGATGCATTTGGAATAGTTTCTTATGAATCAATATCTAATGGCGGAACAATTATAATTACAACCAGTGAAGAAGTTATTGGTACTTTGACCGATAATGTATGTGACATTACTATTGTTGGATTGGGAGCAGGGATTGATGGAGATGTGACAACAACTATAGTTGATACTGCTACTACATTTAGGATCAATGGACCGGGTGGTCTTGGTAATTTTGGTCCAGTTGCTGTAGATCCAAATGAAGTAAAACTTATTATTAGAGATTCTGGTCCAGGAACAGGAAATGTAGCAATAGGAACAGCAGTTCTTGCTACAGATACTGAGCACGGGTTTAATGCAGGTGATAGACTGATTATTAGAGGAATAACAGATCCATTCTATTCCAATTGGAATTCTACAGTAGTTGCAGTTGGTGCATCAGCAAATGCTGGAACTTCCTTGACTTCTTTCTATATTGATGATAGTCTTACTAACACTGCTCTTGCGGGATTCTTTACAGGAACGTCGGTAGGATCTGATGCAACTGTTGGATATGAGACAGCAAACTTAGAACTAGTAATTCCTTTCACAGAGATAACTGCTGGTATCACAAGTATTGCTTATGATTTAGATCCCATCGGCAATAGATTACCAAGACGATTTGATTATCTTGCTGGAACAAGTCCAGATAGAATACGAATTTTTATTGAAGGTTCTCAATTAAATGATATTCTAAATAACGGAGACATTATTTATTTCTTTGATATTAATGTTGGAGGTGCTGGGGGATTAAATTTTGGCGATCAATTGAATTATGATGTCCTTGGTTATGGACACACAGTTTCTAGTATTTCTAATGATAGATTTGAGATTATTGCCAAAACCGATGATGATATCGGTTTGGGTTCGGTTGATAATCTTGATGTTAGATTTATTAATAGTGGATATTTCATAATTGAATCAGATATCCCAATCGTCAATGCAACTGCACATGGATTTAATGATGGAGAACTAATCAAAATTACTGGAAACCAGAATTCAGTTTATAATAATGGTCCAAGTGGAGATGGTGGAGTATGGCAAGTATCTAACTCAACGGAAGATACATTTGAACTTGCTGATCCTATTAGTGGAATTACATCAACTGCAGCAGATTTGATCACAAACTCCGGAAATACACTTAATGAAAATGGAACTATAGTAAAAACTACAGTAGATTATGTTTTTGAAGTTGGGATAGGTATCACTGTATTTGGTGTTACTGGAGAGTCCTCAATTTATAATGATGGTTATGTAATTTCTGGCATTAAATCAACAACTGCTGATGGAATTCCTTATGCATTTATATTAGAGGAAAATGTAACTCCAACAGAACTTGCAGTACCAACATCTTCTGGTAAAATTGGTATTCATACTCTTTCTGGTATTGCAACTGTAACAAGTACAGCAAACTTTGGAGATCCTGGTGATGCAATTCGTTTAAAGATTCAAGATGCCCCTGCTACTTTCTTTAATCAAGTATATGCAAATGCAATTATACTTGACGGCACAAGAATCTTACTTGGATCAGAAAGTGAAAGAGATTTAAATACTCCAAATCCAGATGAGTATTCTGATTCTGGTAACGTAGATGGATCAACTTTAGCAGGTCTTGTAAATAGTGACTTGATTGCTAATATTAATTTTGGTTTATATCCAATAGAAGTTGGAGAAGGAATTGATGTATTTGATACAACGAGTTTCAATTCAAATTATATAATACAATCAATAAGTGGCAATGATTATACACTAAATTCTACTGCTGGTGATGCAACAGATTTCTCATTAAATGAATCAGGAACTGGTGGAGTTGGTGTTAGAGATATTGGACCAGTTGTAACAATTAGTAATTCTATTCCTGGTATTACATTCCCGAATCCATACTTTGGAGATCTTTATGATGATATCACTATAACCATTCAAGGATCGGATAAAACATATTTAAATGGTTCTCAATATACAGCAAAAATTGTTAGTGAAACTGCAACGACAATAGATGTAGTCTTAACTGGATCATCTGCATTTAATCCAATTGACAGTGCTGATACTTATACTGATCAAACAGTAACTAATGGTGTTTCTGGACTTATTGGATCTAATTTATTAATTAGATTTGAAGATTTTACTGACCACCCAGACTTTACTTTAGATACTTCTAATAATATCCAAGTATTTGATACTGTTAATTTCGATGGCAGTTATGGATTAGTTTCTGTAAATCAAGTTGGACTTACTGGGTTCTTAGAAGCAAATGTTGCATCTAATGTTTCAACTGATTATACAATTTTAGATACTACTGGTGGATTTGGTGTTAGAGATTTAGGTCCGGTAATCAAGTACACAGATGATTATGGATTTAATTTTGGAGGCCCAAGGTTACTTGGAGATGTTGGAGATACTGTTAGTGTAAAAATAGATAACACAGATCTCGCTGCAATTAACGGATCATTCTCACAGAATGTAAACATAATCGATGACTTTAATGCATCTACTGGTAGGATAAGATTAACAAATGTAATTTCCCATAATCCTAGCGATTATACTTTAGTGGGTGCTGGAGGAACTATCGGTTTAATTGGTGCTAATCTCGTAGTTGATACTGTTGATTCAGTTACATACCCAGTAGGGTCTTCTGTTCAAATACAAGATATTTCGGATCAGTTTGGAGGAGATTTCTTCCCAATTCTTCCAGCAAACAAAGATACTTTTGATGTTGAGCAGATTATCTCATCAAATAGAATAGTTGTTACAAATGGTGCTGACGCTCCTGCAAGTGCTGCTTTAGATTTTGGTCTTGTTGGATCTGCAGGAACTTTGGGTCTTATAGAAAGAGCAGTGGTAACAACTGTAACACCACACCCATTTGTAACTGGCGATAATATCAAGTTACAGGCAGTAGAGGGTAATGGTGGAACTTTTGATTATGATTCATTCCCTGCGGAACATCCAGCTGGTGGTTTTACTGTAACAGTTATTAATAGCACACAGTTTATATTAAATGAAAGTTTAGATATAACATTTATTGATAATTTTGCAGATGCAAATGGAATTGGCGGAACTGCTCTTCTTTTAGGATATCCTGCTACAGTTGTAAGTAATGCTCATCCATTTGAAACTGGACAAGACATTCAAATAGAAAATACAACTCAATTCGATGGACAATATAATGGTATTACTAAAATTGATGCCAATAGATTCACATTTGGACCTAATGCAACATTATCAACAAATGGATTATCTGAATTTGAGGTTGAGTCTGGAGTTGATCCAGTTTACATAGCACTTAGAAATGCTGGTCCAACTGTAACATATAATAAAAATCACAGGTTTGTCGGAGCGATTGCAAACACTGCAAGATTACATGTAGGAGATCAGATAGTTATTCAGAATTCTGGAGGAACTCTTAGTAATTTCGTAAGTGATATAAGTGGAGGTCCAGGTGGGACTGTTTATAATGTAACTTGGGCGTCATCTTCTATTCCTTATGAAGTTGGAATAGATATTGCCGATCCGGCAATTTTCGATGGTCAAAATGAAGGTAATGTTGGTGCAGTTATCGGACTTCTTGGATCTAATTTAAGAGTAAGATCTGATGGGCATGAATTAGAAACTTCACAGTCTATAGATTTGCAGGATACAAATGGTGGATCTTTAGATGGAACTTATACAGTAACTGAGATTATTGATGCAAATAGATTTACTGTAAATGCTCCAACAAGTACTTCTGCTACAGATTATCGTGATGATAATCAAGTCTCGGGAACTATTTTAGGTTATCGTGATTATGCAGCAACTGCAACTATATCCGAAAGTTCATTCCCTATAGGATTTGAAGATGGATCGACCATTGATATTGTTAGTGTTGATGATCCATACACTATAACACAAAGTCAAATAAAAATCTATGGTTCTAATACTTTTGGTGTTCTTGGTGATACTAATCCAGTAGATTATAAGAGAACATATACAGATACTAGTAATGGTATTGCATATACTGGAGGTTTGAGAGATACTCCACCTATTATTACTTTCTCAAGTATTGAATCAAATGGTTTAAATTTAAATCTTAACAACTCAAACTTTAATATCGGATCACTTATTAATTTAGATTTAATTAATACACAGCAGACTCCATCGGGAGTTCATGTTGGTAAATTGGTTCAAATAAGTCCTACTTATAGGTTACAATTAGTAAATGACTCAAATCCTTCCAATTTAATTTACAATCCGACAGAAGTTAATTTTAGAGTTGGTCTTGCTGGTTCAGATAGAGTTGTTTATTCTTTAGATCATGGATTTACCGACTTGGATGTTGGAGTAACACAATTATTCCTGAACACTGAAGGAGGAGATCAAGCCACATTTGGTGGAGAATATTTAATATCTGAAATTATTGATACTGATATATTTGCAATAAGAAATGATGATAATTCAACCACTGCATTGCCCGTAAATGTTAATAGTGATTATACAGTTGAAGATTCTGTTGGATATTATGTTGGGGTTGGAACGGGAGCAAGAATGAGAGTTATTACAAACCCACTTGGAAATTCTACAGTAAACCATGCTTTACGAGTTGGTGATACCGTTCAAATAACAGATACCGATACTGTTTCTTCTTTTGGAACTCCATTTGATTCATCTTTTACTGTAACCGAAGTCATTAATAATTCAACAGTAAGACTCAGTGGTTTATATCCATCTCCATTTACAGATAGCAATGGAAACAGAGACTATAAAGAAAACTTCACATTAGGTGGTGGTTATTTTAGAAGAACTAATAATACGTTAATTAATGGAGCGGTAAGAATAGAAAGAAAAGCAGTTGAATATAGGATTAATACTATAGTTACTGCAGGAACTGGTTACCGATTAAATGAAGAATTTAGATTGCAAGGTACAATATTTAATGGAACAAGTGGTGATAATACAAATTTACAAAATGATTTAATTCTTCGTATAACAGGTCTTAACGGATCAACAGGTTTACTTAATTTTAGCGCAAGTGGAACTCCGGATATAAAATTGGATTATGATCCTGATACTTTTACAGTAATTCCTCAAACAGGAAATGGTGTTAGTGCATCATTTAATATTGTAAATTCTGGTGAATTTGATAGTGATTTAGGATTTACCACATATTCTTCTGTTGTTTTAAATAACGCTGGATCAAACTATAGTCCAAATGAAGTTCTTGTTATAAAAGGATCACTTCTTGGTGGTATTGATGGAGCGACTGACGGTGAGGGAAATGATTTACTTATTACTGTTAATGATGTTGGTAGCGGTGGAGCAATTATAGGAGAAACAATTACATTCTCTGGGAGATCACCAGATAATGGTGAAATCCTTAATTCAGGAATAACTACCGTTTATACTATTGGTGCAGATTTTAGATCTAGACCATTAGGAATCGAAAAAACCTGGGAATGGACTGGATCTGAAGCAAAATTCAATCTACCTCCAATAGGACAAGGAAAGCTTTCCCAGAAACATGATATGCTTACATTAGCAGATCTGAATAAGGGTGGTTTATTTAAAATTGATAGAGTATATCAGTATGGTGACATCCAAAGAAAAGTAGAAATACAAGAAATATTCTTCTATTCTACATCTGCAATGGGAACTAGAAACAGACTGTTTGAAGGATCTATTGCATATCCTTCAAATCAGACAAATCCGAATCTTAATTACTTCAATGATTCTGCTTGGGCAGGAATTACAAGTTCTCGTATTGCTAATGGAGAAGCGTTCTTTGCATTTGATGAGGGGAATAACGATGATGATGATCAAGAACCTACTTGGAGATTGTCTCCTGGAGATGTAATTTATGTTCTTACTGATATAAGACCTAATGCACAAGTAGGTAGTGGAAGTTATGATTATACCAATCAACCAACAGAACCTTATATTGATTACAGAAATGTTGGATATGGTCACACCATACTTAGAAAATTCCAAGATAATGGGCCAGGGGCAAACAATGATGAAATCAATGATTCTAGAGGAAGAGGATTTTCTAGAGGTGATTATGATGATGATGGGGATAAAAAAATTCTTGCTGCTCCTGGATTTATTTGGGGTGATGGACATGATCAAATTTCAATTCAAACAAAGAATTTAAATGCTCCTGAGAATGATAGTATTATAGCGGCAGTTGATTACTTAATCATCAGAGAAACTGAAAGAATAAGAGTCAGAAGTAATAATCATGGATTTAATGATGGAGATAAAATTTACATAAGATACACACAAACTGCAACAGATCCTGCTCTTGGAACTTTTATAGATCCCGATCCTTCTAATAATACTGGACTTGCTGGAACCTCATATATTATTACAGAAGCGAGCACTCATGGATTTGCTTTAAATGATGAGGGAGGAAATCCAATTACTGTTTCATCAACTATGCCAAATGGACAGAAATTAATTGATACTTATGTGAATACATTTAAATTTAATACTGTAAATTTTAATTACTGGTCCGGTAATGATCGAAATGAAGAGTTTGGAGGAGCAACTGCTCTTGGTGATTGGTATCCAGAAACTGGTGTTCCGATTGTTTATGGTGAAGAGGATATTGACGGAAATGATGCTCCAACTGGAACTGGTAATGGTGATAAATGCCCATTAACAAGATGTCTCTTATCAATATTTGGCGAGGCATACACTATAAAACCTGGTGGACAATTACCTGTTGATAATAGAATAGGATTAGCAAAAGCGATATCCTCATTTATTTCAGATCAGACACAAGTCTAGAATAAAATACTTATAAATAAGTAAAGAACTAGAGTAGGGTGGATAGGGAAACCCATGGCCTCAGTAAATAAGAATTTCGTCGTTAGAAATGGACTTGAGGTAAACACCGACTTAATTTATGCCGATATTGATACAAAAAGAGTTGGAATTGGTTTAACCATTCCCCAAGCAGATTTTCATGTGCTTGGTAATGCAATTATAAATCCACAATTAACTGTTACAACAGTACAGGCAAATAATGTTAATACTGGCAATTTAACAGTAACAGGTACTGCAGATTTTAATGCGTTAGAAGGCACAACACTTCAAATTGATAGCACTTCAACATTAGATGGTAATGTTGATATCAACGCAGACGCAGACGTTCAGGGAAGACTTTCATTTGGTGAAATTTCTGGTGATGGATCTCCTCTTTCAGGAATTGTAACACAGATTGTTGCAGGTCCCGGTATTGAAATTTCAGCAACTGAAGAACCGGGAAAGGGTATTGTTGAGATCAGTTCATTTGCCCCAGTAGGAAAGACTGTATTTGTAACTCAGAATGGAGATGATGCAAATAGTGGTCTTAGTGAAGCAGATGCAAAAAGAACAATTAAGGCAGCAGCATCTGTAGCACTGACTAGAGATACGATTAAAATATATCCAGGTGTTTATGTAGAAGAAAATCCTATTATTCTGAATGAGTTAGTTTCCGTAGAAGGAACTGAACTCAGAAACATTGTTGTGACACCAAAGTTTCCTGAAAAAGATCTGTTCTATGTCAATAATGGATGTCACATAACTGATTTAAGTTTCATCGGACAAAACTCTAGAGATGGAGCAGCAATTATTGCTCTTGAAAAACTTCTTGGAACAAAAGAAGATCGTTATTTTGATGCTGCAAGAATGATCAGGTTTAATCTTGATTTCATTGCAAAAGAATCAGTAGAATGGTTACATAGTGGTTACAGTGGTTTTGCTGGAAATCACTTGGAGCAAGATGCTGCTAGAAAGATAAATGAAAATATTGAATACATTGCTGCAGAGACTGTAGGATTCTTAACAGCAAGAAATATTGGTGATGGATCTATTGGTTATCTTGGTGATAACGGACAACCATTTATCATAACCGACTCCAATAGCAATCCAACAGCTCCTGTAAATTGTGAAGATGATGTTAAAGATGTTCTTAGAGCATTTGCAAATGATTTAAAATCTAACAGTAATAAAAGATCTATTGGTGCAGCAAGATCTTATTTTGATCCAATTACAAAGGATTTGTTACACGTAAATGCATCAGATCTCAACGGAAATAGTGTTTCTCAAGCAACTGTAGATGCTTTTGATTTTGCTATTGGTATTGCAACACATATTATAAACAATCAAGATTGGGCAACATCAACTTCTGCAGTCGGATTCGGAACTACTACATTTGCAAATAGTGATGCATTTGGTAATAGAGGAATTTATCAGAATCGTTCTTATCAACCTCTTCCTGGAGATTGTGATCTTGTAATTAGTACATTTGAATTTAATGCCGGGATTGTGACTAATGCGTTACAAAATGAGATTGACAATGGATTCAGCGGAACTGGATTTGATTATATTGCAGGAATATCAACTTCTTTTGGTGTTAATATTGATGTTTTTGATGATTGTGTAGATGATGTTAAAAATATTTGGAGAAGAATAATTTATGATGCTACTAGAGGTGGTAATAGTGAATCTATAAATTCCGGTAAAGCATATTATAATATCACTGGACTCGGAACTGAAGCAACTGCATTTACATTAATTCCAGAAATTCTCAAGAACCCTGGAGAAGTAGAACAGACCATAGCAACATTAGATCACTCATGGGAGATTGCTAGGTCTGTTGTTAACAATAACTGCTATGGAGATTTAGACGCAAGAGCAGCGGGTATTGGTGTAACCGAATCTAGGTATTTTGTAAAGAATGCTTTATATGATAACCACTGTGGTATTATGACAGTGTTTATATCCGATGAGTCTGCAACAGATGTATTTGTACAAGATGCAGATATTAGACCAGGAGATCCTATTTACTTCAAAGACCTAATATTTGGTTGCGATCTTTCTTATAGGGGAGGAGTTGGAGTAGGAACAACAACATTCCCAAGTGAGATTAGACAAACTGAATTTGGTGGTAGTTTTTATGGAAATACATTCTGTGTATTCCAGTTACCACAAGATGATGCGTTCTTCGCAGCAAATCCAAATACGTTTGAAGTTCTTGTAGGACCATCAACTATCCCTCATTATTTTGTGAATGATCCCGACGCTCCAGCATTATTTACTGGCGATAGTCAATGGTTTGTCACACCACCAAATGCAGGATCCATAGAACAAAAAGCAATATTTAATCATACAAACTCTCAAGTCAAGGATATTTCTATACAAAAAGATGTATCTTTAGGATGTGATACTTTCTACCCACAAGGAGTTAATGAGTCTATTGCTGGATGTAAAAATGTAGTTTCAACATTAAGAAGTCTTGTCGGAGTCGTAACCACAATTCTTAATGATGGTATTTTAAATGGAATATCCACATCCTTCCCCGGAAACAGAGGTGATGGTATTCCATATTCAAAAACAAAAAAAGTAACCGCAGCAACTTATGATAATGTTTTAGGTAGAGCAGTTTTGACTGTTCCAGGTCTCAATGCTGAAAAGGGAGATAGAATTGAAATAAAAGATCTTGTATTCTCATGCGATTCAGGTGGACCAACGATAGAACAAATATTCCCATCGGGAACTTATGGTTATAGGTTCTATATTGATGAAGTTAACGGAAATGATTACACGTTAAATGTTGGCGTATCTTCTCTTCCTCATACTTATGTGAGAGGTGGATATGTAATCGATAGGACTTTTGACGTTACTACAGCGCCATACTCAGCATCTACAGGGATCGTAACTATTACAGCTCCAGGTGCTCGCGTTTCTAGAGGAGATATTGTTACTATTAGGGATTTAACTTACAATTGTGAAGGTGGGGGATCGGCAGTATTTCCAAATGCAGCAGTTCAAACTGAATTTGGCGGTAAGTTCTTTGGATTTGATTTTGAAGTTGTGGATGTGGTTACAGATAGACTCTATAATGCTACAAATGCACAATATACTCATACAACTGGAGTTACTACTATAACAGTAACAGACCCAGGATTCTCAGTTGCTGTTGATGATCTTGTGGAAATACGAGATTTTGAATTTGAGTGCAACAGTGGAGCACAAACAACTCCAATCTATCCAACTGGAAAGTTTGGATTTGTATTTAAAGTTTATGAAGTAAATGGTAACGATTTTGTTATAAACACTGGTATTGGTCCGTTTGAGCATACTTATGTTTCCGGAGGAACCGTAAGAAATGTAACTTATAATGATGGTGGTGTTATTACAAAATCACCTAAGAGTGACACATTTACCTTACAAGTAGGTGTTTCAACTATTGGTCATACACATGTTTCAAATACTGGTTATATTATTCCCCCATACTCTCCGGGAGTAGGACCAATT
>WOR8_10000725_pt1 | contig 35007 bp, 28 predicted proteins | sample DeeMarSeWOR38_10_FD_19890 | JGI IMG/M metagenome (IMG submission 19890) | reverse complement strand
GTTGTCCCGACCTGGCCTGTCCGGCCGAGGCCGTCATCAAGGGGGATGATCGGGTACCGGTAATTAGCGCCGCCTCGGTCATTGCCAAGGTGGCCCGGGATCGGGAGATGGTGGCGCTGGAGCAGACGTTTCCCGGTTATGGCCTGGCGCAGCACAAAGGTTATCCCACCAAAGCACATCTGGAATCCTTGCAGCGCCTGGGTGTGGCCACCATTCACCGCCGCACCTTTGGTCCGGTACGCAAAATCCTGGAAAGGATGAAAGCAGGCTAATCTGGTTTATCCACCAAGACTTTTCCAGGTGTTTGTTTTATAGAGGAAAAACCGGTATAACAAATAACCAGACGGAATCTTGATAGATTGCGTGTGTCTAACGCGTCATCAGCAAGAGGGCACGATGTCGATACCTTTAATACTCAGACTGGATGTCACCGGACAACCGGTGATGTGGATACCCTGGCAGGAAGCGGTGTGTATCTATGCCCGCGATCGCGTCGCCTGGACTGCCGGGGACCATGTGTTCCCGCTGCACGGTGGTCTGTCGCGTCACACCGGTGAGCGTAGCATCATTGAAATCAATTCCATTATCGCCGTCAAAGGCGAATACAAACGCAAACATCTCTATACCGCCCCACCCTTAACCAACCGCGAACTGTTTCGCCGCGACAAGCATACTTGTCTGTATTGCGGTCGCGAATTCCGCGACAGTCTCCTTACCCGTGATCATGTCAAACCTATTTCCCGTGGAGGGCGCGATAAATGGCGCAATGTGGTCACCGCCTGCAAGCGTTGTAATGCCCGCAAGGGGAGCCATACCCCGGAAGAAGCACGCATGCCCCTCCTTGCCATTCCCTATGTGCCAAATCTGGCCGAATATCTCGTACTCAGAAACCGCCGCATCCTGGGTGACCAGATGGAATTCCTGAAGATGCAGTTCAAGGATGTGAACCGAGAGTGGAAAATCCAGTAAATGACAGCGGAATTACTTGGCTACGCCAGTCACCCCCCAAATAGCTCACTAGAAAATACTGAGCGGTTAAATTCAAGACGACAAAGTACTACTTAGTTATTACTACTTTTCGCATAATAAATTACTACTCATTGTATATAAGGTAATGTAATCATAAGTTGTTATACTAATTTTAGTGGTACGATTTCATTGAAGTGTGCGGGTTAAATTTGTATATATTTTTCAATGCAGTAGTTTAATTTTATTGGCTCATGGTTGTGTATATTTTCCCCCAATATGACAACTAATGGATGACAGCCTTTGAAGAAGATGTATTTCAATTAAGTAACTAGTAATAAGAGTCACGAGTCACGGAAGACAAGGAGGCTCACATTTATGAGGTTTTATAATCTCATACTTAAGAAGTATGTAGGCGGGAGAGATGTGTGAGTACATTCCGATTTTTTAATCATCATATCAGGGTGCCTTTTCTTCTTTTAGGACTAGTTGAAATCTGCATCCTGTTTTCATCCGTTTATATTGCTGCCCATATTCGTTTCAATGGAAAGCTAGAGAATTTTGAAGCTGGTCTTGGCGAACTGGCATGGCATGCACTGATTTTTGCTGGCTTGTTCATACTCATTTTTATGGCAATGGGTTTATACCAAAGTAGAATGCGGGATGGGGTTAAAGGAGTTCTACTTCGGCAAATGATTGCATATGGTATTGGTATCATAATTTTAAATACATTATTTTATATTGTTCCCGCACTTTACATAGGGCGTGGACTTCTTGTTATAAGTTTAGTTTCATCATTTGTAGCAATTATCTTATTGAGGTATCTGCTTTTCAGACTAAGTGGGGACATCTTTAAAAAACGAATTTTGATATTGGGCACAGGCGAAAAAGCATTATCGGTATCCAAACTCAAACGAAAAACAGATCGAATCGGGTTTGTGCTGTTGGGATATGTGCATTTGCGTGGAACAAAAGATCAAGTCGATTCGAATAATATTGTTACACTTAAAATGTCACTGAAAGAATACTGCCTGAAAAATGAGGTCGATGAAATAATATTAGCGGTAGAAGACAGAAGAAAAAATTATCCAATCCATGAGCTTCTTGATTGCAGGATGAGCGGGGTGGAAATTACTGACTTGACATCATTTTTTGAACGTGAAACAGGAAAACTTAAACTCGATTTATTACATCCTAGTTGGTTTATATCCGGTAGTGGTTTCACCAAAGGCCTGTTTTATGATATTTCAAAACGAATTTTTGATTTGGTGGTTGGTTTTACGCTGCTTTTGATAACATGGCCAATTATGCTGTTTGCTATTGTTGCAGTTAAAATCGAAGATGGTCTACACGCTTCTGTGCTTTATAAGCAAATACGTATTGGGAAAAATAATAAGCCATATTATGTCTATAAGTTTAGAAGTATGCAGGAAAATGCAGAAAAACAGGGTAAGGCAAAATGGGCAGACAAGCAGGATTCAAGAGTTACAAAAACGGGAGCATTTATAAGAAAAGCAAGAATTGATGAATTGCCACAGATCTTTAATGTTCTCAAAGGAGAAATGAGTTTTGTTGGCCCAAGACCAGAGCGCCCTTTGTTTGTCGTTGAGTTAAGTGAAAAAATTCCATATTACACTGAACGACATCGTGTAAAACCAGGAATAACCGGCTGGGCCCAAATTTGTTACCCATATGGTTCTTCAATAAAAGATGCATTTGAAAAATTGCAATACGATTTATACTACGTAAAAAATTACAGTATTTTTCTTGATATGCTAATCCTTCTGCAGACGGCGGAGGTGATAATGTTTGGTAAGGGTGCCAGGTAAGTTATTTATGCACAAATTAAGAATCGATAAAAAAGAAAATATTCCAATTGTGATGGATTAACCTTATTAACCAACAGAAATACTGACATCAGAAGGGATTAAACATGAATAAATATCATTTTAACATGGCAATGCTGATTTCAGTTATTGGTATTTTCTTGACAACGGGGTGTTCAAGTCCGAAATTGGAAACAGCAAGTTATTCAGTAAAAGCACCAGCCTATGTGATAGGCCCGGGTGATGAGGTAAATATTTTTGTATGGGGTAATGAGGAATTATCTGCAAGTGTGCCAGTAAGACCGGATGGGAGAATTACGACGCCGTTAGTTGAGGACGTAGAGGCGAGCGGTAAAACCCCATATCAACTGGCTCGTTCGATGGAGCAGAGATTAAAAAAATTCATAAAAAATCCAATTGTTACTGTGATCGTTACTGATTTTGTCGGAAGACAGAGTGAACAAATACGGGTGATAGGCAAGGCGCAAAAGCCACAAGCCATTCCTTATACAGAAAATATGACATTATTGGATGTGATGATCGCAGTTGGAGGCTTAAATGATTTTGCTGCAGGTAATAGTGCAACAATTATTCGAACTATTAATGGCGAACAAAAAGAATTTGGTGTTCGTTTGAATGATTTAATTAAATATGGGGATATCTCAAAAAATGTTGATATGTTACCAGGTGATATATTAATTATACCTGAATCATTTTTCTAGTCGCAGATTATAAAGTTATTTGGTAAATATTTATTATGCATGATTTGGTTCAAATATTATTAACATATTTGCGTAGTATGTGGCGCTATCGATGGTATGCGATGGCATTAACATGGCTAATTGTGTCAATTGGTTGGTTTAAAATTTATACACTACCTGATGTTTATCAAGTAAGTGCAAGTGTGCACGTAAATACTGAATCTGTTCTTCGACCACTCTTACAGGGTTTGGTTATAGAGCCAGATGTAGAACAACGTTTGAGATTATTGTCCAGAACATTAAAATCGCGATCAAATATGGATAAACTGGCGAAAATGTCTGAATTAGAAATTAATAAAACAGATTCGAAAAATATAAGTATAAGCGTGGATAATCTGGTTAGTAATATTGAATTAACAACTTCTAGAAATGCAGAAAATATATATACTATTTCTTATACAAATACAGATCCACAAGTAGCCAAAATTGTAGTAGAGAATTTATTAAATATAGTAAAAGAAAATACATTAAGTGGAGTAGATGAGGGCGTTGACAGCGCTGAAAAATTCCTTAGTCAACAACTGGAGAATTATAAAAATAAATTGCATGAAGCAGAAAGTAATCTAGAAGCATATAAAAGAAATAATTCAGAACTCATGCCGGCCATAGGGCAAGGATATTTTGCAAATTTACAGACAATACGTGAATCTCTTTCTAATGCGGAACTTGAACTTAGTGAGGCGGTTAAGAGAAGGGATGAACTTAAACGTCAAATCAGTGGTGAGGAGCCGGTATTTGGGTTCGCCTCATCTAACAGTGAACAAGGTTTAATGCACCCACTTGATTCTCAAATACAAGAATTGCAAAAGCAATTAAACGAGTTATTGTTACAATACACTGAACTACATCCTAAAGTAATTGCATTAAACGATAGCATAGCGAATTTAAAGAATATCAAGCAAAAGGATCTTTCAAATCGACCAGAATTAAAGAACATGCAACCAGCATTAAAAACAAATCCTGTCTATCAGCAACTTTCTGTTGCATTGTCAGAAGCAGAAGCACAAGTTGCAGCTTTACGCGTTAGAGTTAATGAATATAAGAAAAGAGAAACAAAAATTCAACAAATGGTCGATACAATGCCTGCGTTTGAATCTGAACTAAATAGATTAACTCGAGATGTTGAGACTCAACAACAGAATTATAGTGATATGCTTGATCGCCATCAGACTGCGATCATGTCATCTGAAATAGAACAAACAGGTGGTACAGTTCAATTCAAAGTCCTCGAACCTCCCAGAACACCTAGTACTCCTTCTGGCCCAGATCGATTCAAGCTAAATGGTCTGGTAATGGTGTTGGGAATAAGCGCCGCTATAGGCTTGGCTTTTGTATTATCGGAAATTAGACCGGTAATATACGAATCTAATACGTTGCGTGATATAACAGGATTGCCAGTATTCGGAGTCGTTTCAAGAATAATTACAGATGAAATAAAGAAAAAAGAACGTATTGAATATAGCGGATATTCATCTGCATTTATGATTTTGATAGCAGCTTATTTAGGAATCTCGTTCTTATAAACAATATCTTAATATATATTAATTAAAGTGAACAATCATAATGAGCAGCATTGAAAAAACAATTGAACGTTTAAAATTGCATGGAGAAGTTGGAAAACAACATGCTTCAAAAGAGCGACCTGCAAACCTTATTGCGGATAATAGTAGTTCAAAAAGTCATGCCTCTAACACCGATGTAAAATACTCTCGTAATGAAAATTCCAGTAATCATAAAACACTGAATATCGATACTGATAGACTAAAAAAACTTGGTTATATCTGTCCAGATGATATGACGAGCAAAATTGCGGAAGAATATCGACATATTAAGCGACCTTTATTAAAGAATGCATTTGGAAAAGGGGCTGCACCCATAGAAAATGGTAATTTAATTGTTATATCAAGCGCGGTACCGGGTGAGGGTAAAACATTTACAGCTCTAAATCTGGCAATCAGCATCGCAATGGAAAGAAATACAACGATATTGTTAGTCGATACTGATGTAACTAATCCATCACTCTCCAGAATATTTCAATTGGAAAATGAATTAGGCTTACTAGATATCCTGTCGGACAACAACATTAATGTAGGAGATGTAATTCATAATACCAACATCCCAACCCTAAGTGTAATACCTGCAGGACATAATCATCCCTATGCTGCTGAATTGATTGGCAGTAATCGTATGAACAATTTTGTAAATGAAATAATCGACCGTTATACCGACAGAATTATTTTATTTGATGCGCCACCAATGCTTGCGACAAGTCACGCTAATGTATTAGCTAGTATGGCAGGTCAAATTATGGTTGTTGTTGAAGCAGGGAAAACACTTCAATCTACGGTTAAAGATGCTATTTCTAAAATTGATAGTGATAAAGTTTTAGGTATGATTTTAAACAAGAGCCGTAATACATTTAAAGGGGGATACTATGGGTACTATGGTTCCTATGGATATGATGCTGTAGCAAAGCACAAGGCATAAAATGTTGTTTTATATATCGACAAAATATGATACGGCTTAAAGTTTTAAGTAGTCTCTTCGTCGTTTTAAGTATCATTAAAACGTGTAACGCAGCGGAATGGGATAATGAAGTTGGTGTAGGGTTTATTGTTGATTATGTGGATAATATACGGCTGGCACCATCTGGTGAAGAGGAAAGTCAATACGTAGGACAGTTAACACCTTACGTAAGTATCCATGGTGAAGGGAAACGGGTCCGTTTTGATTTTGACTATCAGATGCAGTACTTGAAATATCAAAGTAGTGATATTGATAATGAGATATATCATCGGTTGTACGCAGATGCAAATGCAGAATTCATTGAACAATTCTTTTTTCTTGATCTGAGCGCAGCAAATTTTCAATCTGCTATTACTGATGCTGCATCTATTCCTCAAGATAATATTGCAATAACTGATAATAGAACAAATGTTACTACCACAACAATAAGTCCATACATCAATACACGTATTTTATCCAGAGCTGCGCTCCTCATAAGATATTCTCTAGAAAACACCAAATATGACGAAATCGAAGTTATTCAACCAGATACTGAGAACAAAACTTACCTCGCGGAATTATCGACTAGTAAATTTGAAGCGCCTCTCGACTGGCGTTTGAGATATTCAAGAAAAGAACTCAACACTAATTTAGTTGAAACTAACTATTATGAGGAGTCGAGTTTTACACTATTTTATAATGTAAGTGCGCAATTTATCCCATATACAACGATTGGTACTGAAACCAATAAGATAGTCAATACATCTTTTGATGAAGGAGGTAATTACTGGAATGTTGGTATAGAATGGCGACCTACACCCAGAACAACGATAACTGGTGAGCATGGTGAACGATTTTACGGAACTGCAAATGCATTTTCATGGACGACAAGAGGAAAACGTACAAATATTGATATAAATTATACTGAAGAAGTGACCAACGCGGGTCAGGTTTTTGCTAGTCGTCCGCCACCCTCTGACGTTCCTCCAGACACTGATAATGAATTTACACCAATTAGTATCAGACCGTATCTAAGGAAACGTTTGGAATCAAATATTAAATATAACCATTCAAGGACTAGTCTAAATTGGTCTGTGTTTAATGAAAAAAGAATATTTTTGACGGGTGATGGTGAAGATAAGTCATATGGTACTAGTATTATTTGGGATTGGACATTAACAGATAAAACTAGCCCAAGTTTGAGTGCAGGGTGGCAGCGGATACAAAGTGATTTGCCAACGCTGCTTGATAATAAATTATTGAATATCGATTTAGGTATTGTTCATATTTCCTCAAAAAGACTGATTTCATCAATTTCGTATAGATATCTAAAGCAACATTCTAATAATCAACAAAACAATTATGAACAAAACTCAATTAGTCTAAATGTGGCATTATTATTTGATAATAATTAAATATGTAAGAGAATTTTATGAACTAACGAAATACTAAATATTAAATTATATTTAAAATTATTTAATCACAAAAAAATAAATTTACATAAAAAAATAAATACGACTAAAGCAATACATTGTCAATTAAAATGTTTCGCAAACGGGACTAAAATTGTAGTACTGGGGTAAATATGAAAAAATTGTGTTGTATCGTTGGTGCTAGGCCTAATTTTATGAAAATTGCACCAATACTGCGCGCCTTGGATAAAGAAAAAGACAGTATTTTTTCATTCCTTGTCCATACTGGCCAACACTATGATGACGCAATGAACGATACATTTTTCCGCCAACTTGAAATACCTCTGCCAAATATTCACCTTGAGGTAGGCTCAAATACACATGCCATCCAGACCGCAGAAATAATGAAACGGTTTGAGCCTGTTATAGATGATGAGAATCCTGATGCTATTCTTGTTGTCGGAGATGTTAATTCTACCATTGCCTGCGCCTTAGTGGCAGCAAAAAAAGGAGTACGCATTATACATGTTGAAGCTGGGCTGAGAAGTTTTGATCGAACAATGCCGGAAGAAATAAATCGTATCCTGACTGATCAATTGTCGGATCTATTATTCACCACCGAAGAAGTAGCGGAAATTAATCTTACTAATGAGGGAATTAATAGCAACAAAATTCATTTCGTAGGTAATGTAATGATAGACACTCTTTTCCATAATTTAGAGAAAGCTGCGACTGTAGCAGATATACTTCAGAGACATAATATAGAGCTACCTTCACTAGAGTCAGATTATGGTATTTTGACTCTGCATAGACCATCAAATGTCGATGGCGCAGACGTATTGCAAGGTTTATTGGAAACATTAAATATTATATCTGAAAAATTACCGTTGATTTTTCCAGTACATCCTCGGACGTCAATGAAGATAAAGGAAGCTAAATTAGAAAAGCTATTAAGCAAAAGTGGAATCGTAGTATTAGAACCTCTAAGTTATCTTGATCTATTGGGATTGATGCGTAATGCCAGACTTGTCCTAACAGACTCAGGTGGAATCCAGGAAGAAACAACGGCTTTGGGAATACCTTGTGTTACATTAAGAGAAAACACGGAACGACCTATTACCATATCTAATGGTACAAATACTTTGGTTGGTACGCGACGCGATAAGATCCTGGAAGCGTCAGAAGAGACACTCAAAAAAAGTAATAAAACCGGGAAAATACCAAAATACTGGGATGGACATGCCGCTGATCGAATAGTTGATGTACTAAAATACTGGTTATAGTTGATGAGTAAACAGAAACAGGTCAATGCCATGAGTGTGGATGTCGAGGATTACTTCCAGGTCTCGGCGTTTGAATCTACGGTTGCGCGCTCAGATTGGAATAATATTACACATCGTGTTGCTAACAACACAAATAAAATCCTGGACCAATTTTCTGACAACGATGTTAAGGCAACATTTTTCATGCTTGGTTGGGTTGCACAAAGATATCCGGACTTGGTGAAACGTATTGTATCTGATGGTCACGAGCTGGCGAGCCATGGTTATGAACATATTCGCGCAACCCAGCAGACACCGGAAGAATTCCGGAATGATGTGACAAAGACCAAAATACTGCTCGAAGATATCGGTGGTGTAGAAATAAAAGGTTATCGCGCAGCTAGTTATTCAATCGGGGAAAATAATCTATGGGCTATTGACGAACTTGCTGAAGCCGGATATCAATATAGTTCAAGCATCTATCCGATAAAACATGATCTTTATGGAATGCCCAACGCTCCACGCTTTGCATTTCATCATAACTCATGTCAATTACTTGAAATACCTATTACCACTGTTATGTTTGCTGGTCGAAAGCTGCCATGTGGTGGTGGAGGATTTTTTCGATTATTACCTTATGTCTATTCAAAATGGGCGATTAGTCGCGTTAACCAGAAAGATAAAAAACCAACAATTTTTTATTTCCATCCATGGGAAATCGATGTCCAACAACCTCGTTTCAAAGATGCGCCATTAAGATCACGTTTCCGTCATTACTTGAACCTAAATAAGATGGAAACACGGCTGCAATTACTGATGCAGGATTTTGTTTGGGACAGAATGGATAAAATATTTCTAAAATAAGAATGACACACAAAAAAGTTAAGATAGAAAAACTTAATCCTGCTCTTTTCGAGAAGTGGGATGCTTATGTCAATAACCATCCTGATGGAAGCTTTTTTCATTTGTGTGGTTGGCAAAAAGTAATTGAACAAGTATATGGGCATGAAACTATTTATTTATTGGCTCGAGAAAATGACCAAATCATTGGAATATTGCCGTTAGGATATATTCGTAGTCGACTATTTGGTAATGCGTTGATCTCCAATCCTTTTTGTGTATATGGCGGTGTTATAGCAAATAATAATGAAATCCGTCTACAACTGGAATCTGTAGCTGAAAAAGAAGCCATTGATCGAAAGGTAGATTATCTTGAGTTGCGTAATCGTGAGGTGGTAAACGTAAATTGGCCGGCAAAGGAATTATATGTTACTTTTCGTAAACAACTTGACCCTGACCCTGAAGTCAACTTTCTGGCCATTCCGCGAAAGCAACGTGCAATGATACGTAAGGGTATTAAAGAAGGTCTTGTCTCCGAAATTCATGACGATATTGATACATTCTTCAATATTTATTCTACTAGCGTACGAAATCATGGCACACCAGTTTTTCCAAAATATTATTTCACATCTCTTAAAAATATATTCGGTAATCAATGTGAGCTGAGGGTAATCTCTAAGTCAGATAAACCGATAAGCGCGGTAATGAGTTTTTATTTTCGTGATCAAGTATTACCTTATTACGGAGGAGGATTACTTGAAGCGCGGAAATATAAGGCATTCGATTTTATGTATTGGGATCTCATGAAAACCGTATGCCAACAAGATATACATATCTTTGATTATGGGCGTAGTAAATTGGGGACAGGATCATACAGCTTTAAAAAAAACTGGGGTTTTGAGCCTACTCCATTACCATATCAAATTCGATTAATACGAGCAAAAAACCTGCCAGAGATTAATCCACTCAATAAAAAATATCAGTTCTTTATAAAAGCTTGGCGACATTTACCATTACCAATTGCAAATACTATAGGGCCATGGCTGGCTCGTAGCTTGGGGTAAATATGGAACCTTTATTATTACTTGTACACCGCATTCCTTATCCGCCGAATAAGGGAGACAAGATCCGTTCTTTCAATTTGCTCAAATCACTGGCACAACAATTTCGTATTTATCTAGGCGCATTTGTTGATGATTATAATGATTGGCAATATCATAAAATTCTAGAGAATTATTGCGTGTCATTATTTTTGCGACCTTTAAATCCAGTTGTTGCAAAAATACGAAGTATTACAGGTATTTTTAGGCAGCAACCACTTAGCCTGCCATATTACTACGATCGAAGAATGCAACAGTGGGTGTCACAAATGCTGGCACAAAATGATATTAAAAATATTATGGTATTTTCTTCTACCATGGCACAATATGTTGTTAGTGATAATTTAAAATCATGTAGACGTGTTGCAGACTTTGTTGATGTTGATTCAGAAAAATGGTTGCAATATAGCAACAGTGCAAGTTTTCCAAAAAATATAATATATAAACGTGAAGCAAAAAGGCTTGCCACCTATGAAAAAAATATTGCCAATAAATTTGATTATACTTTTTTTGTATCAAAAGAGGAGATGACACTCTTCGCTAAAAATAACCCAGAGTGTGAAAATCGATTAAGATTTTATAAGAATGGTGTTGATACAAATTATTTTAATCCGATCCATACTTTGGAAAATCCATTTCCGAAAGGATCCCTCCCTATTGTCTTTACCGGTGCGATGAATTACTGGGCAAATATAGAAGCGGTTAGTTGGTTTTCTACAGATATACTCCCAAGAATAATTGAAATTGTACCTAATGCGCATTTTTATATTGTTGGTTCAAATCCATCAGATGGAGTCTTATTGTTAAATAGACATACTAATATCACTGTCACTGGTGCTGTTAGCGATATTAGGCCATATATGAAATATGCAAGTGTCATCGTTGCTCCATTACGTATTGCTAGAGGAATACAAAATAAGGTTCTGGAAGGGATGGCAATGGCAAAACCAATAGTCGCAACACCAGCGGCGCTTGAAGGAATCGAGAAGTGCATTAATTATAAAATACCATTAGCAATTGATGCGAAAAGATTTGCAAATGAATGTATTCAGGTTTTGCAAAATCAAAAATCAGATATCCCTATTCCAGAAGCAAGAAAGTGCATTCTAGAAAATTATAATTGGGAAAAAAATTTAAGAAATGTAATGTCTTTATTTGTTTCTCAGACAATTCATGAATGAATCAGCAATAGACATCAAAATATAATTAATTTATGTCGACACAATCAATACCTTTAATTTTGCATGTTATATATCGCCTAGATGTAGGCGGCCTGGAAAATGGCTTGGTGAATCTTATTAATAATTTACCAGCTGGCCGTTATCGACATGCAATTGTATGTTTGACTGAGTCTTCTAAATTTAAAATGCGTATAAAACGAAATGATGTAAGTATATATGAACTACATAAAAAAAATGGTAAGGATATTTCGGTTTATTTTCGCTTGTGGAAATTATTTCGAAGACTTCGTCCTAGCATTATTCATACGCGTAATTTGGCCGCCTTAGAATCAGGTGTTATTGCAGCGATTGCTGGTGTACCAATACGCATACATGGTGAACACGGAAGAGATATTTATGACTTATATGGAAATAATGCAAAATATAAAAAAATGCGACGCATCTGTAATCCATTTATTCACCGCTTTATTGCTGTGTCAAAGGATTTAACGAATTGGTTATATAGTGATGTAGGTATTCCATTATATAAAATTACACAGATCTATAATGGTGTCGATACAGCACGTTTCCAACCCCGAGAACATGATAGTGATCAGCATCAAAGAATACCTGCAAATTTTATCAGTGAAGATTCAATCATAATTGGTACTGTTGGACGACTTGAACCGGTTAAGGACCAGACCACATTAATCAAAGCATTTTTGCAACTAATTATAAACAAACCGTCACGTCGTCAATGGTTACGGCTGGTTATAATTGGTGATGGTTCTTTACGATTAAAAATTGAAGAAATGTTAGTCGAAGCTGATGCCATGGAACTAGTCTGGATGGCTGGAGCCAGAAATGATGTTTCCGAGATTCTTCGCGAATTGGATATTTTTGTCCTTCCATCTCTTGGCGAGGGTATTTCCAATACCATTCTCGAAGCAATGGCGAGTGGTTTGCCGGTAGTAGCTACTCGCGTTGGGGGTAATTCAGAACTGATTAAGGAGGGGCTGACAGGCTATTTGGTGCCGGCTGATGATTCCCAGTCTCTGGCAATTGCTCTAACGGAATATATTGATAATTTTGAACTACGCAAAGCGCATGGTGAGGCAGGGCGTCAGCGAGCTCAGGAAGTGTTCAGTATTTCATCAATGATGAAGCATTATCAAGATGTCTATGATGATTTACTTACAACAAGGGCTTACTCAGGAAATATATAAATGTGAATAAAAACAATGACTTAAAAACATCTTATTCTGTTATGAAACGAATAATTCTCGCTTTCAGGGAACGACCTGTTTCATGTGCGGCTTAGTCGGTATTTTCCATTTACGCGAACCAATCGATATCAATCGAGAACTACTAATGCATATGAACGAGAGGCAACTTCATCGTGGTCCAGATGAGGGTGGCCTGCATATTGAACCTGGTATCGGATTAGGACATCGTCGTTTGTCAATTATTGATTTGAGCAGTGGACAGCAACCACTATTCAATGAAGACAAGTCGGTTGTTGTGATATACAACGGCGAGATTTATAACTTTCAGGAACTGGTTGATGAACTGAAAGAGTGCGGCCATATGTTTCGTACCCATTGCGATACCGAGGTTATTGTTCATGCCTGGGAAGAATGGGGTGAGGCCTGTGTAGACCGCTTTCGTGGAATGTTCGCCTTTGCCATATGGGATCGTAATCAGCAAACACTATTCCTCGCCCGGGACCGTCTTGGTATCAAACCATTTTATTATGCCGAACTTGCAGATGGGCAGTTCATATTTTCTTCCGAACTAAAAGCGTTGATGTGCCATCCAAAGTTAGATAAAGAATTCGATCCGAGGGCAATAGAAGAATACTTCGCTTTTGGTTATATACCGGATCCACGGACTATATTCCAACAAGCTAAAAAACTACCACCAGGACATACCCTTACCTTGAGACGAGGGCAAATAGTGCCAGTTCCACGAGAGTATTGGGATGTTCCTTATCAGCCAGTATATATTGGTAGCGAGGCAGACATACAACATGAACTAATTGAACGACTACGAGAGGCTGTTAATATCCGATTAATGGCGGAAGTGCCACTCGGGGCCTTTTTATCAGGCGGTGTCGATTCCAGTGCGATAGTCGCTTTAATGGCACAACTCCAACCAGATAAAGCAGTAAATACCTGTTCTATTGGATTTGGTGAACCTAAATTCAATGAAACAGGGTTTGCCGAACTGGTAGCAAAACGATATCAGACAAATCATCAGGTGAATCAAGTTGATCCAAATGACTTTGATTTAATTGATATTTTGGCTGGTCTCTACGATGAGCCTTATGCAGATAGTTCGGCTATTCCAACTTATCGAGTATGTGAATTGGCAAAGAAGCGTGTTACCGTCGCTCTTTCTGGAGATGGGGGAGATGAAAATTTTGCTGGCTATCGTCGTCATTATTGGCATATGAATGAAGAAATAATTCGACAACGTTTACCACAAGCTATACGTGGTGCAATGTTTGGCATGCTTGGCCGTTGCTATCCAAAATTGGACTGGGCACCAAAAGTTTTTCGTGCCAAATCCACATTTCAAGCTTTAGCACGTGATAGTGTAGCTGCCTATATGCATAGTATGTCAGTAGTTTATGATGATTTACGGCGGCCTTTATTTTCCGATGTTTTTAAGAAAAAACTCGATGGTTATCATGCGGAAGAAGTTTTTCGATATCATCTACAAAGAGCGCCTACTGATCATCCCTTATCACTAATTCAATATCTCGATACAAAAACATATTTACCTGGTGATATCCTAACAAAAGTAGATCGTGCAAGTATGGCTCATTCATTAGAGGTGCGTGTACCAATCCTTGATCATAAATTTGTTGAATGGATCTCTTGTCTACCACCGGATCTCAAATTGCGGGGGAAAGAAGGTAAGTACATATTTAAAAAGTCACTTGAATCATATTTGCCCAATGATGTCCTATATCGTCAAAAGATGGGTTTTGCTGTTCCGATTGCAGCATGGTTTAGGGGGCCATTAAAAAAACGAGTACAACAGGCACTTACGAGTGAAAGGCTAGCAGAGACAGGTATATTTAATATGTCAATTATTAAAAAACTTGTAGATGAGCATCAATCTGGACGACGAGAACATAGTGCAAGTTTATGGTCTCTGTTAATTTTTGAGTCGTTTCTTAGAAATTTATCGGATAAAACTTAAATGAATAGTAATCTCGTTCTTGTATTTGGTATGCCTCGATCTGGCACAACATGGTTGGGTAAGATATTTGATAGCCATCCTGGTACACTTTATATGCATGAACCTGATTCATGGTACAAAATGGAGGATATATCATTATTAACAGAAGGACTTGTGGATGATGAATTATGTGGTTCAATCAATCAATATATGGCCAAATTATTAGATATCAGACATTCCCAAGTGACATCTAAACGACCGTTGTTCTATAAGGAATACCAGTCCTTATTGAGGTTTAATTTGTATAAGTTGAGTGTATATTTTTCGAAATTAGTAGAGAAAGCAAATATACCAATCAACGCCAATACATTTCCAAGAATTGGAGAAAATAATAATCAGGTAATACATGTCATATGGAAATCTATAGAATCTTTAGGAAGATTATCCTCAATTATAAAATGCAATCAAGAATATAAAGCAATTCATATAATACGTAATCCAGCAGGCTATATTGCATCTGTATTAAATGGTGAAGAACATAAAACTTTTCAAAGTGCTATTGCAACTAGTGATGATTATCCTCTCTTTGAGAAGCTAGTAAATACGAGTTATGGACACGAATTGGGGTTTAAACTTTCTGATCTTCGTAAAATGACATCAATCGAAAGGCTAGCATACCGTTGGAAAGTATATAATGAAACCACTTTTCAAGAGTGCTGTAAACAGACAAATTATGTTTTATTAAAATATGAAGATTTGTGCAAAAACCCATTTAAAATAACAGAACAATTATTTGATTTTGCTGGTTTAAAAATGGATAAACAAACTTTGTCATTTTTGAATAAAAGCGCATCAATAAAAAGTAGTTCATATTATTCAATTTATAAAGATCCCATAGAAACATCAAATAAATGGAAAAAATATCTAACATTAGACAATATTCATCAAATCAAAACAATGATTGATGATTGCGATGTAGGTAGATTGTATGCGGAAGAATTAATGGCTATGTGAATATGAAAATACTCCATATTTTTGATCATTCACTGCCACTGCATAGTGGTTATACTTTTCGGTCACAGGCAATTATTGAACAACAACGAAAACAAGGATATGTTACAGAGCATATCACAAGTGCAAAACATGCTTACATTGCAAAGATAAATAAGGAAGAAGAAGTTGTAGATGGATTGCATTTTTATAGAACATTACCGACTAATAATAAATTAGAAAATATTCCAATATTAAATCAAATTGACATAATTATTTCACTTATGAAAAGATTAGATAAAGTAGTTAAAATATTCCAACCAGACATTCTGCATGCCCATTCTCCTGCGCTTAATGGGTTAGCAGCACTCCGTATAGGTAAACACTATAAAATTCCTGTAGTATATGAAATTAGAGCATTTTGGGAGGATGCAGCTGTTGATCATGGAACAACATATGAAGGTAGTCCACGTTATAAGTTGACAAAAATAATGGAAACCTTTGTTGCAAAAAACGCAAATTATATAACGACAATTTGTGATGGGCTTCGTTGTGATTTAGTAAATAGAGGCATTTCCCGCGATAAAATAACTGTTATACCAAACGCTGTCGATATTGAGAATTTCAAGTCAACCAATTCAAAAAATACTCAAATACAAAATTTATTGGATTTGAATGGGAAAATAGTAATTGGTTTCATAGGGTCATTTTATGCGTATGAAGGCATTCATTTAGCAATAGATGCTTTAAATAGCGTTAAAGATGTGCATCAAAATATAAAGCTGCTGTTAGTTGGTGGTGGCCCTCAAGAAGATATTCTTAAAATGAAAGTAAAAGAACTACAATTAGATAATAATGTCATATTCACAGGGCGAATACCGCATGACCAGGTAATGCAATATTATGATCTAATTGACATCTTTGTTTATCCGAGATTGCCTATGAGGTTAACAGAATTAGTAACACCTTTAAAACCATTAGAAGCAATGGCAAAAAAACGACTTGTAGTAGCTTCAGATGTCGGTGGGCATAAAGAATTGATTAGAAATGGAGAAACAGGCGTTTTATTTAAAGCAAATAGTATTGATGCATTAGCAAATGCGCTCATTGAATTGATAAATAACAAACAGAACTGGAGCCAAATAGTAAACGCCGCGCATAAATATATAGAATCAGAACGAACATGGTCCAAAAGTGTTTCTAATTATAATGCGATATATCGACAATTAATTAAATAATATATAGTTATTTGGATTATGCGTATTTTAACATTTACAAGTTTGTATCCAAATGAAATACAAACGCGGAATGGAATATTTGTCGAGCAAAGAATACGTCAGCTGCAACATTATGATGATATATCAATAAAAGTTGTAGCGCCTGTACCGTGGTTTCCTTTTAAAGGAAAAATTTTTGGCGAATATTCTAATTATGCAAAAATACCAAAAAAGGAATATAGAAATGGAATAGAGATTTATCACCCAAAATTTCCTGCGATACCAAAAATCGGCATGGTATTGTCACCATTTTTGCTGGCATCATTTATGTGGCCAACTTTCAATAGAATTCAAAAAGCTGGCTTCGACTTTGATCTCATTGATGCACATTATTTTTATCCTGATGGCGTGGCGGCTTCGATACTAGGTCATTGGTATAGAAAACCAGTGATAATAACTGCAAGAGGGACAGATGTAAACATCATACCAAAATTTCGTATTCCACGTAAATTAATATTATTAGCAGCAAAAAAATCAAAAAAAATAATAACTGTTACAACGGCACTAAAATACAAACTTATTGAAATAGGTGTAGACAGAGACAAAATTAAAGTACTTCGAAACGGTGTTGATTTGAAATTATTTAATATGGTTGATAAAGAAATTGCAAGAAAACAAATAGGTATTTCATATGATTATATTTTGGCTGTTGGAAATCTGGTAGAAGAAAAAGGACATGATCTTATCATATCTGCCTTACCTGAATTGAAAAATACAAAATTGATAATTATAGGGAATGGTAAACTCAAGGAAAAACTCATAAATTTTGCTAAAAAACATAATGTAATTGAGAGAGTACTGTTCATAAACAACGTCACACAAGAAGAACTAAAATATTATTATAGTGCAGCCAAATTATTGATATTAACTTCAACAAGAGAAGGTATGCCTAATGTGTTATTAGAATCAATAGCTTGCGGTACTCCTGTCATTGCAACAAATGTTGGTGGAGTACCAGAAATTATACGTTCAAGTGAGGCAGGTATTATCATAAACGAGAGAACAACAAAGGAATTAGTAAAAGCAATTAATGCAATAATGAATAATTATCCGTCAAGAAATGAAACAAGAAAATATGCTGAATCATTTGGTTGGGAAAACATTATCAAAGAACAAATATGTGTAATGAGAAATAGCTGTTTTAGTTAATTCGACTAAAGCATAATGTATGCAATGAAATGGTTTAATTATCATGCTCAAGAATATAGCAATAAAGACAATTGGTAATTTAGTATCCAAGCAAAATGCAAATAACAAATTATTAATTATCGCATATCATCGCGTATTAGATATTCCTGATCCAATACAGAAGCAAATTGTGGACAAAATACAATTCGATTGGCAAATGGAAACATTGAATAAATATTTTAATGTATTGCCGTTAACTGAAGCTGTGGAACGATTATCTTCCGGGGGGTTACCTAATAGAGCAATAGCTGTCACATTCGATGATGGTTATGCAGATAATCATGATATTGCACTACCAATATTAAAGAAGTGGAATATTCCAGCAACATTTTTCATAAGCACTGGATTTATAAATGGTGGAATAATGTGGAATGATAGAATAATCGAGTCTATACGTAAGGTTAATGATAAGACACTCGATTTAACAAATATCAATTATGGAATATATAACATTGACTCTATTGAATCTCGTCGTAACACGATATCTGATTTGCTAAATCGCTTGAAATATTTGTCATTCGAGAAACGACATGATCTGGTTGATAGTATTGTAGATATGCTTGGAGTAAAAATGCCCAATAATCTAATGATGACTTCTGAACAAATCAATAATTTAAGTCATAATGATATGGGTATTGGTGCGCATACAGTGAATCATCCAATATTAAATAGTATTTCCACAAAAAAAGCGCAATGGGAAATTACTCAAAGTAAAAACCAATTAAAAGAAATTATATCTAAAGATGTTATTGCGTTCGCCTATCCTAATGGTCGACCTGGCAAGGACTACAACAAAACTCATGTAGAATTCGTAAAAAGTGCAGGTTTTAAATTATCTGTTTCAACTGCATGGGGAGTAGCAAAAGTGGGCGTAGATCAATTTCAACTACCGCGAATAGGAAGTTGGGATTCTAATCCAACAAGATTTTCAATGCGTTTATTAAAGACCTATTTAGATGGGATGCCAGAAATAATATAAATCAGAGCGCATTGGATTATATTATGTATTTACAAATATTCACTATTAAAGAATAGAAAAGAGGGTTGCTTTAGATGGCAGGACTATGTGGCTGGGTTGGAAAAATAACATCTAATACCGACCAAATAAAACTTTCTGAGCAAATGTCGAATGAATTGACTCGATATGACTTGAGCAGTATTTCCAGATATTGTGGTAACGATTGGTGCGTAAATATTGCAAAAATCAAAGGTGAAAGTAACGCTTATTATAATAATGGTGTTTTAGTCGTATTATTTGGCAGACCAAAGATAATTTTTGAGAACAAATTATCAGAACTCAATTCAGATAATTCTGCAGAGACCATAAGAGAGCTTTTTGTTAAATATGATGTAGATTTATTTAAATATATCACTGGTAATTATAGTTTAATTATATATGTTGAATCAGCTAAGCGTTTATTACTTTCAACAGATAGACTAGGCATATATCCATTATTTTATTCAATCAAAAACAGTAATATAATATTTTCTACCTCATTAAAAACATTCGGTAATAAAAAACTAATAAATACTGAGATAAATTATCAGTCAATATATGATTATCTTTATTTTCATATGATACCAAGCCCAAATACCATTTATAAGGAAGTATTTAGTTTAGAGCCTGGAAATTATATTGATAAGAAAAATGGTGAATTTAGCAAAAATACATATTGGAAAATTGAATATGAAAATGAAAATGAAAATGAAAAAATAAATATCAACGAACTAAAAGAAGAATTTTTAAATATATTGCATATGGCTATTAGTAATGAAATTGAACAATCAAATAATATTGGATGTTTTTTAAGTGGAGGAACTGATAGTTCAACAATTACTGGTTTGCTTGGTAAGGTTTCGGGTGATCCAACAAAAACATATTCTATTGGTTTCGATGTTCATGGATTTGACGAAATTGAATATGCCCGTATTGCTGCCAGGCATTTTGATACAGAACATAAAATCTATTATGTAACGCCTAATGATGTCATTAATTGCATACCTAAAATATCACAAATTTATGGACAACCCTTTGGTAATTCATCAGTAGTTCCAACATATTACTGTGCCAAGTTAGCAAAAGAAGATGGAATAGAAAAATTGCTTGGTGGAGATGGGGGAGATGAGTTATTTGGCGGCAATGAACGCTATGCAAAGCAAATACTATTTTCTAAATATAATCTCATACCAGTAATTTTAAGACATTATATAATTGAACCAATATTTAATAAAACTCACATTAAAAATAATATTCCTCTGTTCTATAAATTTAAACGTTATATCGAACAAGCCAAAATTGAAATGCCAGAACGTATTGCAATATATAATTATATGAACCAATTAAATCTCAGCAAAATGTTAGACACTGAATTTGTAGATAATATTGACCTGACTTTACCCTTATTTTCTCTAAAAAAACTATATAATAGTTCAAATGCACAGGAAATGATTAATAAAATGCAAACTATGGATTTAAAAATAACGTTGGCAGACAATGACTTGCCTAAAGTGAATAAAATGTGTGAATTAGCGGGTGTAAACGTAGGCTATCCATTGCTCAATAGCAAACTCGTTGAATTGTCAGCACGGTTACCTGTGTCTTATAAAGTTCGGGGAAGAAAGTTACGTTATTTTTTTAAAGAAGCATTGAAAGACACTTTGCCCATAGAAATTTTAAAAAAGAAAAAACATGGCTTTGGTCTGCCATTTGGAAACTGGATGGTGTCTGATAAAAACTTGCGCCATATGACATGTGATACATTGCAAGATCTAAAACGAAGAAATATTATACGACCAGAATTTATTGACGATTTAATTGATAATAGATTACATGAACATGCAAATTATTATGGTGGTTTTGCATGGATTCTATTGATGTTGGAATTTTGGTTCAAAGAAAATGAACAATAATTTACAACAAATCAAAAATCGAACACTGTTTTTATCTGTTGGATATGTCGCAGTGTTTATCATTATTATTTTTACAATTGATTATGCTCGCGCAAGTGTTACATGTGGGAATCCGTTTGTGAATGGATATGGTCCATACGACTATACTAATCCAAATCATTATCAGGAAAAACTACCGATTGTTGAGAAGCATCATTTACAAAATGACGTGATTGATAATGCTCTACTTATTGGGCCAAAAACTGAAAAACCATTATATGTCGTAGGTAATCTAGATTATACGTTACGTGCATTTCCAAACCACCATAAAGCATTAATGGCAATGGGGAATTATTTGTCGTATCTAAAAAAAGAAGAACCTGATGAATATATGATTATGGTAAAAAAATTTAGAACTGCTGAATGTTATTTTCAGCGAGCAATTGAGTTCAAGCCAAACGATGCATATGTGTATTTACTTCATGGAATCCTGTTATATAAAAATAATGATTTGAAAAAATCAATTGAGCAACTTAATAAAGCAGAAGCGTTAAAACCAGACAATGCAGAAATACAATATAATATCGGTTTAATCTATTTTAAACAAAACGAAATAGATCTATCTGTTAAACACGCAAAAAAAGCTTATTCTTTAGGATTCCCTTTACCATATTTACGAGATGAGCTGGAAAAGTTAGGGAAATGGTAGTATCTATTTAAACGTTTGATTATTCGGAGGAATTTCGTGTTACAAGAAGTAAAATTAATTTTATCAGAAGCATTAGGCATTGGAAATAAAGTAAATAATTTCACAGAAGAGACAGCATTATTAGGAAATGTAGCCGAATTTGATTCAATGGCGGTCGTAACTGTTATCACTTCGATTGAGGAATATTATGGAATTATAATAGAAGACGACGAAATAAGTGCTGAAACATTTGAAACTGTAGGTTCTTTGTGTGGCTTCATAAAATATAAATTAGCTCAATAGTATAAGTGAAAGAAAAACAATCATTAGAATGTTTTTTCATGCCAGGAGAGCGGGGTAAATTATTTTCAATATTTTATCCACCATTAAACGCTGAAAAATCAATTGGTGGCATACTTTATATACACCCATTTGCTGAAGAAATGAATAAATCACGTCGTATGACGTCACTTCAAGCAAGAGAATTTACTAAACTTGGATACGCAGTATTAGTCATAGACCTTTATGGTTGTGGTGATAGTGAAGGAGAATTAATAAATGCATCATGGAATTTATGGGTGCGAGATCTATTAAAGGCACTTGAGTGGCTTGAGAAACATTGTGATGGGAAAATTATATTATGGGGCTTGCGTTTAGGAGCTTTGCTTTCCCTGCAATTAGCTGAAGAAACAAAAATTAAAATTGACCAAGTTATTCTTTGGCAACCAACATTAAATGGAAGTATCGCATTAACTGAATTTTTACGAATTACATTAGCAGGAAATATTATCAGTAAAAATGGCAATAAAATAACTACAAATGACATTAAACAACAGCTATTCTCAGGAAAAACATTAGAATTATCAGGTTATGATTTGAATCCAGAATTGGCCAAAGAAATAAACACAGCAGATATTTTATCATACGAATTAAGTACCTTCCCGATACATTGGTTTGAGGTAGTGCGAGATATTAGCCAACCTGTCAGCCCCGCAATAAATAAAATTATTGATACATGGAAAATGAAGAATCTTGATATAATCCATAAGCGAGTATGTTGTGAAAACTTTTGGAGTGCTGGTGATATAAAAGAGTGTCCGGCTTTAATACAAGCTACTTGTGAAGTGGTAGCAAGATAAAGTAAATGTTAATTACGGAGGACCCATTTTGGTTTGAATGCGAAGGAGAGCAACTCGTCGCTATTATTCATAAACCAAAACAAGCATCCAGACGTGGTGTTATGATTATTGTAGGAGGACCTCAATATAGAGTAGGCAGCCATCGGCAATTTATATTACTAGCAAGAGCGCTGGCAAAAGCAGGTATTAGTGTCATGCGGTTTGATTACCGCGGCATGGGCGATAGTCAAGGTTCCAGGCGCACTTTTTATCAAATTGAAAAAGATATAAAAATAGCAATCGATGAATTCTTTAAACATGAACAAACGTTAAAAGAATTAGTAATATTGGGCCTATGTGATGCAGTATCGGCTTCTTTATTATACGCCTATAAGGATCCAAGAATAACTGGACTTGTGCTATTGAATCCTTGGATTCGAACCGAAGAGTCGATGGTGAAAACATATATTAAACATTATTATCTAGCCCGTCTGTTAGATAGAGCGACTTGGAAAGGTATAGCAAATGGTCAATACAATTTAGTTGCTGCTGTTACATCTTTTCTGAATATGTTCTCAAAAATGTTACTAAATTGGAATTCTGGAAAACAATTGAATAAACAAAGTAATGAATATAACGAAAAAACCCAAAATAGTAATATGGCATTACCTGAAAAAATGTATGATGGATTGAAACGGTTTACTGGTCATACCTTATTTATTTTAAGCGGCAATGATTTAACTGCTGCAGAATTCAAAGACTTAGTCAAAGGTTCTCCAAAATGGCAATCTTTACTCGAAAATGCGAATACAACAAAACATGAATTACTGGAAGCAAACCATACGTTTTCAAAAAGAGAATGGAGAGACCAGGTGGCTACCTGGACGATAAAATGGATTAAAACATGGTAAAACGTGTTTTGATTATTGCATATAACTTTCCACCGGTTTTAGGTAGTAGTGCCGTTCAGAGAACGTTATCTTTTACAAAATATTTACCTAGAAATGGATGGGAACCATTAATCCTGAGTGTACAGCCATTTGCATATCCAATGTCTGCCGATGACCAAATACACGAAATACCCGATAATATAATCGTTAAAAGAACATTCGCATTAGATACTGTAAGACATTTAGGTATTAAAGGGAAATATCCAAGATTTGCTGCCTTGCCGGATAGGTGGATAAGTTGGTGGTTAACAGCAGTTCCAACTGGAATGTACCTCATAAGAAAATACAAACCACTCGTAATTTATACAACTTATCCAATTGCGACCGCACACCTTATTGGTATGACCTTACAGAAATATTCAAAATTACCATGGATTGCTGATTTTCGTGATTCAATGACCGATGAAAGTTTTCCAAGTGAAAAGACACGGCGGACAATATATTCATGGATCGAAAATAAGACTGTTACGAATTGCGCTAAGGCAGTATTTACTACAGCAAGTACAAAAGAAATGTATCAGAAACGTTATCAAAATCTTCCAAAAAATAAATGGGAAGTGATAGAAAATGGATATAATGAAGAAAATTTTATTAATGTCGAAAAGAAGTTGAATATAAAATCAAATAATGTGATACATAAACAACCTATAGTACTATTACATAGCGGAATATTATACACATCAGAACGTGATCCAACTTCATTTTTTTTGGCGCTTAAAGAATTAAAAGATGAAAACTTTATAAATAAATCTAATCTGAAAATTATTCTTAGAGGAACAAGGAATGAGAAATATTGTAATGAGTTAATTAAAAAGCTGGAAATAGAAGACATAGTATTTGTTGAACCAGTAATACCATACGAACAAGCAATAAGAGAAATGCTATGTTCCAGTGGCCTATTGATCTTTCAAGCGGACAATTGTAATCATCAGATACCAGCCAAGATATATGAATATCTAAGAGCCAAAAGACCAATACTAGCCTTGACAGATCCCGGTGGAGATACAGCAAGGGTACTCTTGAAAGCTGGTATTGATACGATTGCTAGACTCGATTCAAAAACTGAAATTAAAAATAGATTTCAACTATTTATAAACCGCATAATTGATAATGAAGTTCAGATAGCGAGTGATTCAATAATTCGTCAACATAATAGAGAGTCTAAAACTATTCTTTTAGCTAATTTATTAAATGAAATAAGTACTTAATGATTTTTAACTAAATATATAGAAATGTAATATAAATTATTAAATAATTTACTGAGCGAAACTATAATGACGAAATTGTTATATATTTCTGCGTCACCATATTCTGGAACGACATTATTGTCATTTTTATTAAATACACACCCAGATATAGTCACGGTTGCTCATACTACTGGTTGGCATTTTGATAATGATGAAAAGTTTTATTGTTCTTGTGGGGAATTAATACAAAATTGTCCCTTTTATCGGTATATTAAGTATAATTTTGAAAAATACGGATTAAATTTTCAATACAATAACTTTGGCACTAATTATACAATCGTTGAAAATGAAAGAATTAATCGTTATTTGTTATCTAAAATGCCATTTATTAATGACACACATATTGAAAAATTAAGAGATCATTTAATATATATGATACCAATATTTAAAAAAAAATTAATCAATCATGATTTGGCGAATAAAATATTTATTAACAGTGCAGTGGAGTACAGCAAAGCAGATGTTTTTGTAGACAATTCACATAACCCCTATAGGTTGAGACAGCTAAAACGAATAAATGAATTTGATATATTTAATTTACATCTAATTCGAGATCCAAGAGGTGTTGCATTATCTAATAAAAAACATAAAGGTTGGGATGTCAAATTAACAACAAAATTATGGATTAATAAGCAAAATGACATATATAGAATTTCAAATGAATTACCAAATAATATATTAATTTATTATGAGGATCTATGTGAAAATGTGAATAAAACGTTAGAAATTATTTACAATTATATTGGCATAAATATAGTTCCATTTGATGGGAAATATAAAACAAAAGAACATCATATCATTGGAAATGATATGCGTTTGAAGCATGACGAAGTCAAGGTAGATAAAAAATGGCGCTCTGAGCTGTCAAAAAATGAAATAAATGATATAAATAATATTTTATTCAAATATAAACAAAATAACCCAAATAACTCACTTACTGAAGTGATAACATATTTTATGAGATGATTGCTCGTAAATATTCAATTTAAATATAAAAATAGGATATTTAATAGTAAAATAAATTAAAATACATTCGAAATTAATATATTTATAACAATAAATAACTAAATAGAATTATCCATGATATAAAGAAAATGTGTACAGTAAAATAATTTGTATATAGAAATTAAATTAATAAAAAGTTTATGATTAAACACTGTGACTAGATGCGAAATATTATGACTTTAATCAAAAAAACATATTTTTCCACTTTAGTAAAACATTTGTTAATGATCATCTATATTTTCGCAATAGCATCAGGCATACGTGCGGATACTAACAATGATGAGAAAATAATCACGCTCGAACAAGAGTATTCAAAATGGACCAACTGGGTTTTAGAATTAAAATTCAAGCAATCAAGAAGGATATTACGAGTTGGAGATAATAAGGAATATAAAAATATAATACATGCTGCTGAAAACGTAAGAGATGGAGATATAATAGAAATAGATCACGGTATATATGAAGGATCAGAAATAATCTGGAAGGCTAATAATATAATAATACGAGCAGTAAATGGGCGCGCACATATTTTAAATAATAATATAATAAAAAATGGAAAAGCAATTTGGTTAGTAAACGGAGATAATGTCTTAATAGAAAATATAGAATTTAGTGGTGCAAAAGTACCGGATAATAATGGTGCAGGCATAAGAGGGGCAGGAAAGAATCTAGCAATAATTAATTGTATATTTCATGACAATCAAAATGGTATATTAGTAGGAAAAAAGGAAAATAGTACTGTCTTCATTGAAGGTTCTGAGTTTTACGCAAATGGTTTTGAAGATGGTCAGGCGCATAATGTTTATATAGGCGCTGTAGATGCGCTGATATTTCGAAATAATTATTCGCATAATGCCATCATTGGGCATAATTTAAAAAGCAGAGCTAAAAATAATTATATTATTTATAATTCACTGAGTGACGAAGAGAATGGAAAATCTAGTTATGCTGTAGATTTACCGAATGGTGGTATGTCGTATCTTATCGGCAATGTCCTTCAACAGAGTAAATATACCCAAAATAATGCTCTTATCGCATTTGGCCTAGAAAAAAACCTCTACAAAAATAGCAATCTAATTCTTGTAAACAACACATTTTTTAGTGAAGATAACAATACAATTTATATAAAAAATACCGATAAATATGAAACTATTTTGATAAACAACTTATTTGTAGGAGATGGGAGAGTATCAAAAAATAATACAGTATCTAAGAACAATTATGGGCCAATTAGCAAAGAAAAATTTCTTGATATTTTAACTGGAGTTACAATATCGGATCAAAATCCAAAGATATTAGACGCCGGCATTTCATCTCTTATTATTAATAGAATAGACCTTTCACCTATGTATCAACCGGAAAAAACAAGAATTCTCACAAAACGCAAAAAGATAGGTGAAATTGATATTGGGGCGGTCGAATACAACATGTAATACTCATTAAAAAACGCTAATATATATGACTACATGTGATCAATATACAAATCATATTAAATTAAAATTATATTGTTAAAAAAGATTCGATTCTATTAATAAAAACAATTACAAAGTTATAAATAACACAATTCAATAATAATTACTAAACATTTTATACTTTAAGTACAGTATTAAAGACTAATAACTAAAATAACTTAATGAGACCCAAAAACTTAATAGTACCCATATAATTCCATTTATATATTTAGCTATCACAACATAATTTGTCTCAATCATTTTACCGATAAATAAAAATAGTAATTCTAGTGATATTATTATTATGATTAGGATATAACTTAACTTTAAACGATAGGGATAATAATTTTTAAATTCACCATACGTAAGAATCATGTTTGCGTATAAATCATTAATATCCTGTATTTTTTGAGTTATATCTGGTTGTACTTTAAGTGTCAAATCTGTCTTGCTATGCTGCGATCTAATACTGAGAATATTTTGATTCCTGGCTATTGTATATAATGCATTTCTACTAGGCACTGATAGCATCCATTCTTCAGCATTATTCCATTTTAACATCCGGGGCTTCTCAATTAATCTTCCTGTACTTGAATTATTCATTAACCGTGAAACTACAATATTCCATTCATTATTTGAGTTGGTGAGAATAAACGCGGGCGCTTCATGTATCTGATTCTTATCTGCTATCCAGCCGGCAAATGGAACTGTTTTACCTTTGGCAGGCTGAACTTGCATATTATCTGAGCCAATAAAATCGACTCGCATTACATAATTACTGTTTGTGCTATTAAGTAGGTAAGAATTGTTATCTGATAACCTTTCGACGTTTATATTATAGAAACTTGTCCATGTTTCAGATAATTGATGATTATCCTGATCTTTTAATATATCCAATACAATCCATGTATCTGATGCAAGATTTAATATTTGTCTTTTAATTATGTAATTATCCGAACGCCGTTCTAGATCAATAAAAGAATAGCCATTCTTTTCTTCCATTGTCAGAACAGTATTAATTCGGGGTGAACCATATGCTTCATTCTCAATATGAGGAGCATTTGAACCATCCCATGACTTTGCTCTGTAAAAATGCTCTTTGCCATATGGCCAGTACCCTATATTTGTCCACCATGATTGGTTATCTGCCCATAATAAAAAACTCAATTCATCAGCATGCTTATGTGCATTTGTAGCAAAATTAGACCAGGTTATAACAGCCTGAGATGATACAAGATTATCTGAAATATCATTAGATACATGCCATTTAATATAATAACCAGAAATCGGATAAAACGCGCTTTCTTTTATTGAATCAATGATCAGATTTTGTGTATATGATGTTGCTGCTAATTTCTTCGTAAATAAACTGGTCGTGTATTGATTTTTAGTAGCCGAATTTTGAGTGTTACCATACATTGGTAGAGTATTATCTGGTCGTTCAATTATGGAAAGAAAAACTTTTGCCTTTTCGTATTTATCAGAAAGTTTGTTGTCAATAGGTATGTCGAGTAGAGTCATATATCGTAATGCCATACCAATCAACATTACACCTAATTCATGGTAGCCGGCAGAATGTTCAAGAACAACTCCTTCATCGCTAATATAATATTCTAATTGCTGAGTTAAACGAGTTAGAGCAATATTTTTATATTTCTCTGTATTTAATTCAGGAAAGGCTACTGAAATATGTAATAACGCAAGATTTTGCATGACGCCATGGTTAGTGCGATATGTAAAATGCTCGGGTTTTATTAAAAATTCTGCGCTGCGTTTAACTGAAGTTAATATTATTTTTGCTACATTTACATTATATGCAGGGTGAGTTCGATATATCTGCCAGATTTTAGAAAAAACATAAACTCTTGCGGCAATAGCATGGTCATTCCATAAAAATCCAATTGGCAAAGTCAGAGATGATTCATATAATGACCATTCATAAACATATGAAAGTGCAGTAGAAAAATATACATCATCTTTAGTCAGATTGTAGGCATCCAGTAGAATATCTGGAATATACAATTGATTCATAAGTAATTGAAAAGAAGGACTACCTTTTTGTAGATCAGTTGCAGAAAAGGGAAGAGAGATATTTATTGAAGGGTAATTTGGTAAATTGAGTTTTCCGTTAAGTATCTGCTGGGCAATTATAATTTTATCTTTATTATCTAATTCCTCTAGGTTTAAACTAAATTGATTTATTGTCAATAGAGTATCTTCATCGGGGCTATCTCTAAGCTTTTGAATAAGATTATTATCGATACTACTTGTTGCTATATTGTAATGTGAAAATTCCGGCAACCAGATAGTTAAAAATAATATACCTATACAAAGAAAATTAAAGATATTTGAAGACCAAATTTTAACTGAGAGCAAGTTCATTCTCAAAAATTATATAAAAGTGATTTTATAAGATATATGCAGTAATATCTTACTATATATAATTTTTGTCAACAATATATATGAAAATTAAACAGATGCAAAAATATTAAATGCAGTAAAATATTTAAATAGGGTGAAGGAAATTTAGGATTATCAATGGATTCTATAAAAATTTAATTTAGAAATATGATGCCAATCTTGTGAAAAATGATCTTTATTTGTGCTAAAAACCTCCTTTATATTTAAAGTATCATTTTATTAAAAATAAATAAATTATAGAATAAACTCAAAAAGTGTGCCTGAATTATGTTTAGTTACTTTCTTACTTACTGAGTAAAATAGGTGGTGATGGTCTCAACATATTATCTTCACCTTCTTGAAATAAAAGATAAGTATATTGTAATTCACCTTTATTATATTTTAGATAAAAATTTTCTGTTGCACTTGCAAAAACAGTATCGACAAAATGATCTACAACACCATCTGGGGCAGAGCGCTTGGTAGCTTCACCATATATTCCTTTATTCCCTCTTTCATAAAAAAATTTTGCACGCAATTTGAAATTAGCATCACAAGTATAGCGGTAGCCACGCATTAATATGTTTACAAGAGACGTGGTGTAGGAGGGGTCCCAATAAGTGGTGGCTCCGCCAGCAGAATAATTGTGCCATGTTTTGCCATCAACAATACCAAAAGTTTTACCTGTATAATTGTAAACCGGATCAATACCATGTTTGTTAACAAAATTTGCCACTGCAATCATGCGATCACGGAGTACAGGATTCCCGGTTGTGCGGTATGCATGATCAAATGCTTCCATTAATACGGCAATTTGCATGGAAGACTGTATACGTGCACCAGCACTGTATGCACCGGCACCTATGATTTGGTCGATTGACCATGAACCACGAAAATACATGCCATTTTCTGCATCCCAATATGGGCTTTTTAAAACGATATCGATAATTTTGTCTCGCAAATCAATCCATCTTTGTTTACCAGTAACTTCGGCAACGCGTGTCGCAAGTAAAAGATGCCTTCCAACCGCTCGAGTACCGTACTCTGTACAACCATCCCTCTGCAGACAGCCGGGTGCGTTGTACATTGTTTCCAGTTTGCTTGCCAAATTCTCTACTGCTATAAGTGCAGATTCATCACCGAATAATTGATACCAAGAGACTAACCCCCAACCAGTCATATGATCGCCATTGTAACTGTTTTGATCGAAGCATAAATTACGCGTAGAGTCTCCAACACAGTTAGCATAATCTTCTTTAAAATATCGCGCCCAGGCTTGTGCGCGATCAAGATATCCTTTTTGTCCCGTTCTGTAATACATCATCGTATATGTCCATAAATCATCACCTTCTGTGTCACTATGAATATCAGGATTTGATACGTAGTAATTAGATTCACCTGATAAATTAGGCTCTGCACTAATAGGCCATGTCCAATTCCAACCGCTGTATGTATTTCTTTCTGCACCTAAAGTCGGCATTGAGAAACCATTTGGTGGGCTGGATGGTGGGATTTCGTTTTCAGTGAAGCATGTGCTTGCATCTAATCCGGTACTTACGACAGATAAAGTCAACAATACTATTGATATAGTATGCTTATGGAATTTGTCAGTATTTTTTATCATAATATTAATTCACATTTAATTCTAATAAGTCATCATCAATATAAGTTTCATGCGCATTACTAAAGATTGATAATGCATCGTTTTATATAAATTAAGAAATGGTAATTAGTCTATCAATACAATACCGGAGCAGAAGGTCTAAGAGGATCCGGTGCTAATTTATACAAATATACGTCTGAATCAACAGAATCGACATATACATATACATTTAGATTTGATGAATATCTGAATCTGCCAAATATTCCTCCAGCCGCAGTAACTCGACCTGGATCAGCTAAATTAGTAGAAGCTGCTGGATATTTGGTCCAGATGTTTTTATCAGAATCAAATACATAAACACTCGTACCGCCGTAATATGCAACTATTTTTTCTTTGGCGGTATCAAAAGCGATACCTGGATCATCTGCAGTATTCATTGTGGTATCACCACCAGTTTTAATATCGACGTATGACATAGAGGTGATAGGATTGTCTGGAATATCCCATTTTCTTAAATTAGTGCCATTGAGTGTATTAAATTCATATAATTTGTGTTCAATGGGATTAATTACTGCGAAAGTAGTAGGGAGATGCCCAGTCGAACTATGTGATGCCCAGGTATCAGTCGCATCATGAAATGAACCTAATAAACCCGGTGAGGATGTTTTGTGAAAGAAAACACGATCAGTAATTGGATCATATACAGCAAAGTCATCTAATCCTGCCGGGGGTGCGTTTTTATCTGATCTCTGTGACCAATATTTTGAATTTGTTATTGGATTACCTTGTGCGGCAGCCGATAAGTCAAAAGTCCAAACACCACCAACAGCCGACCCAGAGTTATACACAGAACCGCCGAAAATGAACAATTTGTCCGAGCTTGCAATATATTCAATACCACCATAAGTATGTCTCGATGTCGGGGTAGGAGGTGGACCGGCATTCTTAATGGTATTCGCTACGGGAAATGGTGTGGGATCGGTTATTCTTTCCCATTTTAGTGTTTTTAAACTAAAAGCGATAATTTCATTTCCCGCATAACCAGCGTGCCCGCCTCCCATTACAATTAATCTGTCTCTTAAACTATCAAAGGCTGCGCCACTCCAATTTTCCATTATGGCCTTAAATCCCATTTTGCCTTGATAGCTGCTATATTTAGCGGAAGATGATCCATTCCAGTCATCCCATTCTTTGGGAGATTTTTCAACTGTTCGGGCATTTGAATTTAATACCTTACACCAATGGCCTGGTGGTAATTCTGAGACATCAGCTGGCGTACTGCATGTGCCTGTGTAAGCGGCAACTGCAACGGATGAGGAAAAAATACATATTAATGTTGCAAGGCTAAATTTCCAGAATGCTATTTTATCAAGCTTCATTTATTAATCCTTGAAAATGACTTGGTGCCTGTGGCCGATGAGTATAAAAATATGTGTTATTCGTGAGTTTCTATTAAAAACTATACTCTTCCCTGACAAACCGGTACTTTTATTTAACAATTAGATACTCTCAAGATAGAGTAATTTGCAATTTTACTGAACATTATATTGATTTGCTTACTTCATTTGAGTAAGTGCTTTCAATCCCAGAAGAATCGACTGCAGTAATGACCATGTAATATGTATTTGATGGTAGATTGTCGATAACGTACTCGCTTAGTCCGGGATTATTAAGAGTTATTACTGAGCTGTAATTACCACTTGTAGTCCCATAATATATGCGATAGCCAGCAAGATCCGTCAGTGCGGAGCCGTCTGTGTGGGTTAGTGGTGGTGTCCATGTCAGCGTTGCAGAAGAAGTTGTTGGTGGTTCGTTTCCACCACCACTATCAATGTCACCGCCAGGGGCAATATTTGGGGTAGTATCTGTATTAGAGACAAGCCCGTCATCACCACCGCCACAACCTGTAATACTGAACACAAAAGCAGATACAAGCAATGCGACAATTACATTTCTGTATACCTTGCTTATCATTATATTTACTCCATATTTGATTATTTTTAATAGCTCGTTTTATATTGAAAAGTGCTAAGTGATTGATTACAAAAAGAAAATTATGTTATCTAGTACTTTTGCGTTATGACATACTGAGTATAGAGAGATCATCGGTTCTTTGTTGAATTTATTGATTGAACTAGGTCACAGTCTCAAACACGATATATGGAACTTGATCACAGTTTATAAATTCATTCTGAGCAGCATTTAATAAATGAAATACGTAAAATTACTCCAATCCCACCTTCAATATCACTTAAGAAAAACATAGCTATGAAAGTTGCTGTTGAGCTCTATTTCGATGAGTCGAAATGTGTAAATACAAAGGATATGAAGTTTCTATTCGAAGATCTGATTATCAAAGGCGAAACAGAATTTAATATATAAAAAATTCTATTTAGTTAACGAGTTCTAATGATTAAGTTGTTTTTTTCCAATCGCATTACTTGACATCAAGGACCTAGTATTTCGCCTTTGTTTGTATAAAGATAGATAACATCAATGACACACCTACATTGCCTGAAGAAAAAACTATCTCATACGGCAGAGACGTATACATTCCCAACAACATTGAAATTGCTAATAAATCGATAATCTATTATGGAATGTAAAATAGATTTGATGGGTTAGTTAGTTTTTCTGGTATGGATAATTTATTTACAAGTGACTCCGTCTGATATTTCTGTTTTCTCTACTGGCAACACCAATTTAAATATGTCATTTAAATAGGCATTTCATATGTTCCCAGCTCTTACAAATTTAAATTTTAATTATAAAATAAATCTTGTTTAAAGAGTGACGCATACCACAATTTAACTACGACGATTGGCATATGATTCAGAATGCTTATTCTGAATGAGAGCCAAAGTATTATGAATTTTGTTTTTGCGGACAATATCAAGATAGTCGCTGTGGTATTACTTACAGTACTTATAAGTGCATGTGGTGGCTCAAAGGATGAATCACTGCCGGGCTCAAATAGACCGGCAATTATCATTGATCCTCTCCCTGAGCTAGTCCCTACACCTGAGCCGGCCCCGGAAGAGCCAGTCCCGGCACCAGGACCAGCTCCGGAAGAGCCTGTCCCGGCACCAGAGCCAGCTCCGGAAGAGCCTGTCCCGGCACCAGAGCCAGCTCCGGAAGAGCCTGTCCCGGCACCAGAGCCAGCTCCGGAAGAGCCTGTCC
>WOR8_10000681_pt1 | contig 35010 bp, 31 predicted proteins | sample DeeMarSeWOR38_10_FD_19890 | JGI IMG/M metagenome (IMG submission 19890) | reverse complement strand
AATATCCAAGTCTTTCAAATTGGAATCGATTAAATGGTTTTAAATTTTTAATGGATGGCTCAATTTTACATGATTTTAATATTTCAAGTGAGTTAGGATTTAAAAAATCCTTAAAATCAGCATCTTTTTGTCCAGCAGGGTCCTCAACTATAAAGAGTCTGTCATAAAGTCTAACAGTTGCATCTATTGCATTTGATTTTGAAACCCAATGTATCGTTGATTTTACCTTTCTACCATCTGGTGCATAACCACCACGTGTTTCTGGATCAATTGTACAGATAAGTTCCACAACATTTCCATTTTCTTTAATTACTTCTTTACAAGTTATCAGATAGGAGTATCTGAATCTGACCTCTTGACCTGGAGATAATCTATAAAATTTTTTAGGAGGATTTTCCATAAAGTCTTCTTGTTCTATATACAAATTTTTTGAAAACTCAATTTTTCTAGTTCCAGCTGATGTATCTTCAGGATTGTTAATCGCATCAAACTCCTCAACCTTATCATCTGGATAGTTTTCAATTGTTACTTTAAGTGGATTTAAAACACCCATATAACGCGGTGCTGTTATATTTAAGTCATCTCTTATGCAATGCTCAAGAAAATCAAAGTCAACCGTGCTATTTACCTTTGCAACACCTATTTTGCTACAAAAATTCCTAATTGCTGAAGGTGAATAACCACGCCTACGCATACCACTAATTGTCGGAAGTCTTGGATCATCCCAACCGTTAACGAACTTACCCTGGACTAACTCCAATAGCATTCGTTTGCTCATAACAGTATAAGTCAAATTAAGCCTCGCAAATTCGATTTGTTGAGGTCGATAAACTCCCAATTCTACCAAAAACCAATCATACAAGGGACGATGGTTTTCAAATTCTAAAGTGCAAATAGAGTGGGTAATTTCTTCAATTGAGTCTTCAAGACCATGAGCCCAGTCATACATCGGGTAAATGCACCATTTATCTTTTTGACGATGATGAGCTTTATGAAGAATCCTATACATTACAGGGTCTCGCATGTTTAAATTAGGATGAGCCATGTCAATTTTTGCCCTTAGTACCTTTTCTCCATCCCCAAACCCACCAGCTTTCATTTTCTCAAATAGTTCAAGGTTTTCATCAACCGAACGATCCCTATAAAAACTTTCAATGCCTGGTTTTGTAAGGGTTCCACGAAGATTACTAATTTCTTCACCAGATAAATCATCAACATATGCTTTACCTTTTTTAATCAATTCAACTGCATACTCATACATTTTATCAAAATAATCCGATCCAAAATAAAGTCTGTTTTCCCAATCAAAACCTAACCATTTTACATTTTCAATAATTGATTTAACATATTCCTCTTCTTCTTTTGAAGGATTAGTATCATCAAAACGAAGGTTACATTTTCCATTATATTCTTTTGCAATTCCAAAATTAAGACATATAGATTTTGCATGACCAATATGTAAGTATCCATTTGGTTCAGGAGGAAATCTTGTATGAACTCTACCATTATATTTATTGGTTTTTAAATCATCATCGATTATATCTCTTATGAAATCTTTTTGTGCTTTGTTTTCTAGATCCATTTTCCCTCACCTTAATATACAGCCCTGCCCAGATTCGAACTGGGGACTAGAGATCCAGAGTCTCTTATGTTGACCGCTACACTACAGGGCTAATAATATTTCCTCAGGGTGTAGTTAATTAAATTATTTAAATCCTATTTAATTTTTTGATACAAATCTGTGAAAATTATTTATATAGTTAAGATTTCATTGTGGTTTCAAAAGGTTGATCCTTTGATAGATGAAAAAAAATTGAAAATGATTTCAGATCTTCTTAAAAAAAAACATAAAACCATTGCAACAGCTGAATCTTGTACTGGTGGACTTATTGCTCATACTTTTACAAATATTTCAGGTAGTTCAGAATATTTTGATAGAGGTTTTATTACTTACAGTAATAATGCAAAAATTGAATTATTAGACGTTCCAAGAAGGTTGCTGGAAAAACATGGAGCAGTCAGCAAAGAAGTCGCAGAGGCAATGGCTAAAGGAGTTAGAATTAATTCAAAAGTCGATATTGGAATATCAACAACAGGTATTGCTGGACCTACTGGTGGAACAATTGAGAAACCTGTTGGACTTGTATATATTGCAATTTCAAGTGATGAGAAAACAGTTGTCAAAAAACTTCAATTCTTTGGAGATAGACTTCAAAACAAAGAAAATACCTGTAATGCATCTCTTCAAATGCTTTATGATGTAATTATAAAACTATAAATTGGTGATATTTTTGTTAGAAATAGATGGTTCTTATGGAGAAGGTGGAGGGCAAATACTTAGAACCGCAATATCACTTTCTACTTTAACAAAAAAACCAATTAAAATAATAAATATCCGTGCTAACAGGCAAAATCCAGGTATAAAACCCCAACACTATGTTTCAATTAATAGCTTAAAAAAACTATGTAATGCAGAGACCCAAGGTCTAGAAACTGGTTCTTCAATACTAATATATAAACCTGGTGATTTCATTGGCGGAGATCATAAATTTGATATTGGAACTGCAGGTAGTACCACACTTGCGTTTCAAGCAATTATTTTAGCTTCAATAAAAACAGATAAATCTATTTGTATTAAATTACGGGGTGGAACTGATGTGAAATGGTCTCCATCTTGGGATTATTTTAAACATGTTTTTCTTCGTATTTTAAAAAGAACTGGATTAACAATAGATACCAATCTTATTAAGCGCGGTTATTATCCAAAAGGAGGGGGAGAAGCAGAAATAACAATACATCCATGTAATAAAATAAAACCAATTATTCTTGATAATCCACAAAAATATACAGAGATAAAGGGTATTATCAATATTTCAAATCTTCCTGAACATATTAGTTCAAGACTTAAACATACTTTAATAAAAAATTTTATACAATATAATTATAAATCATCAATAAAAATTGAAAAGTCAGAATCACTTTCACCTGGTATTGGTTTAACAATATGGGCTGAGAAAAACGATACAATACTTGGTTCAACTATTCTAGGTGAAAGAGGAATTTCTTCTGAAGAAGTTGGAAGGATTGCAACAATGAATCTTTTAAATGAAATTAAATCACAATCAACAATTGATATATATTCTTTTGATCAAATATTGCCTTACATGGCACTTTCAAAAGAAAATGGACAGTCTTCATGTATTATCCAAAAAATCAGCAGTCATGCACAGACCAATATGTGGATTATAGAGAAGTTCTTTGATGTAGATTTTCATACAGAAAAAAAGGAAAATCATTTTAAAATAATCGTAAAGTAAAAAAATAAAGCATTTAGAGAAAACATAAATACGGTATATTTTTATCAAGTTGTATGAAAATTGCACATATATCTGATATTCATTTTAATTTTGGAACAGATTTTAATAAAAAAATCTATGAAAAAGCTGTTAAAATTTTAAATAAAATAGAAACTGACCTTATTTTTATATCAGGTGATCTCACCACCGATGGATTACTACCTGAATATGAGCTTGCTAAGGAATATCTTAAAGATATAAATGGTAAAACTGCAGTCGTTCCAGGAAACCATGATGAAAGAAATCTTGGTTGGAGGTTATTTCCAGAATTTTTTGGAGATACAGATTTTATTCATAATTATGATGAGATATCTTTAGTTGGTCTTGCGTCTAGTGAACCTGATAGAGATTATGGAAGGTTAGGCAGAGGCAGACATATTAAAATTGAGGAGAGTATAAAAAATGATAAAACCACAATTATTGGTTTTCATCATCATGTAATTCCTGTTCCACATTCTGGAAGAGAAACAAATATTATTGAAGATTCAGGTGAAACACTTGATATTATATTAAAAAATGAAATACCATTGGTTTTAATGGGCCATAGGCATGTTCCATGGGCTGTGAAAATACATAAATCTTTACTTGTTAATGCAGGAACATTTTCTTGCAATCGAACTAGAGCCCGTTTTGGAAATACATTTAATGTAATTGATATAGATAATGATGAAATTGAGATAACTGTTGTTGATATAATCAAAGATAATAAGAGAAAAATGATTAAATTAAATATCTCTGATGGATCCTGCAAAAACTGTTATTATGATATTAAACTAGATCTATAGCTTATTTTTATTTTTTATTTTTTCGTAATACTTATTTATTGAAGTTTTATCTAGAGTTTACAAATATTTTCTTTAGGTGAGGTTATTAATTGGATACAACCCCAATAATTGTTATCAGTGCAACAGCAATCGGTCTATATATGGCTTGGAGTATAGGTGCTAATGATGTTGCTAATTCTATGGCTACATCTGTTGGATCTAAAGCTTTAACCTATAAACAGGCTGTATTAATAGCTGGTATATTAACTGCACTTGGTGCATTGTTAGTTGGCAGTCATGTTGCAGAAACTGTTAAGAGTGGTATCATCAAAGAGGAAGCTTTATGTTCAACAGAACCAAATATTTTAACTATCATCATAATAGGATTTCTTGCATCTTTACTAGCTGCAGCAATTTGGGTAACGATTTCAACTTGGAGAGAAATGCCTATATCAACGACTCATTCAATAATTGGAGCGTTGGTAGGTTTTGGTCTTGTACAGTGGGGCATAAGTTGTATTAATTGGACAGAATTAGGTTTTGTTGCATCAAGTTGGGTACTTTCACCAATTGCTGGTTGTATTATTGCTTTTATTATTTTTAAATTAATTGTTAAACTTATTTTTTCAAAAGAGGAACCAGTTGAATCTGCAAAAATTGTTGGTCCTATTATCATAGGTATGACAGCATTTCTAATTGTTACCGCTCTTTTTATTAAAACCAAATTAAGTGAGATATGTGGTATTACAGAATTATATCAGGTTGTTGTTATATCAACTATCACTTTTATCATTGTAAGTATTATATCTTTAATTTTACTTAAAAAAATAAAAGCTAGAGGTTTAGAAGACTATAAAACCGTTGAGAAAATATTTGGAAAACTACAGGTTATCACAGCATGTTATGTGGCATTTTCTCACGGTGCAAATGATGTAGCTAATGCAATGGGACCTGTAGCAGGAGTAATTGATATTGCTGAGAAAGGTAGCCTTGGCTTAACTACAGGTATTAATCCAGAGCTTCTAGCACTTGGTGGAATTGGAATTGCTTTAGGTTGTGTAACTTGGGGGCGCCGTGTAATGAGAACAGTTGGTGGGAAAATAACATCTTTGAATCATACAAGAGGTTTTTCAGTAGAATTTGGAGCTGCAACAACAGTTCTTTTTGCTTCAAAACTTGGAATGCCCATCTCAACTTCACATACAATTGTTGGAGCAGTTATCGGAGTTGGTCTAGCAAGAGGATTAGCAGCAATTGATATGTCAATTATTAAAAAAATTATTACCTCTTGGGTATTGACTGTTCCTATCGCAGCTATCACATCAGCTCTACTTTTTATAGGATTAAAATCAATTATATTATGATTTATCTTTTATACTTATAATATAGTTAATAGCTGTTTCTGATATGTCCTCCGCATATTCACCAATCCTTCTAATACTTTCTGCGATATAACCAATTGATATTGCAATTGAACCATTATATTCTGAAGCCATTGTATTAATCTCTTCACATAAATTCTCGAGTCTTTGGACAGATTCAATATTCTTATTTGCTGAGATTATATCTTTTTTAAAAAAAGATCCGATACTTTTATTGAAAATTTCAAATGCCAAATTACTTGAAATTTGGATTTTTTGTTTAATTTCTTTATTAAGTCTTACATCTAGAATTTTACTTATGTTTTTTGCAATTCTTACAACATGATCACCCATTCTTTCAATAATTCTACTAATTAAAAAATAGGTATAAGTCATTGTTAAAGATATATTCATTTTTTCTGCAAAAGTTATGTCTTGCAATATTATATTTTGTTGACGTGCAATAAGCCAGTGAAGTCTATCAACATCGCTGTCTCGAATCATTATTTCTTCAACAATTTTTTTATTTTTTGATTCCATAGATTGCATTGTATCTTCATGCATACTTTTTACTATTAAATGCATTCTTTTAATTGTAACATTGAAAGGCATTTCAGTTGGTTTTAAAAGGTCTTTAATTACAATTGAGTTATTTGTCTCCTCGATAACTTCTTGACCTATTGCAATCTGAGTAAAATATCTGACTATTATTCCAACATCAGAAGAAATTCTTTTTTTTGAGCTTAATATTATAGAATTATATCCTGATATATAAGCTCCAATTAATTGTCTTAATAAGTAGGTTCTGTTAATTTTTTCATTTAAAATAAATTTTTTAATTTTTCCTGTTATTTCTTCTGTAATTGTTGGGGATATTGATATAGTTCCATCTGGTTTTTTAGACAAAGCTATTGGATCGTTCTTTTTAATTTTATGAGATATTACCCATTCTTTTGGTAAAGTAATAACAAATGATGATCCTCCAGTAACTTGAACTCTTCTAATTTCCATTATTATCACTCTTTAAAGTATTATATATAGATATTTAGAATATATAGTTAACTATATACTATATAGGAAAAATATATATTTATTTTACTTTTGCAGTATTTCATAGTGATAAATTCATAATAAAATACTGAAAAATTGGAGTGAAATCTTATTGGAATTAAATAATATATTAATAATTGGAAGCATGAGTACAATTGCTTTCTATATGGCTTGGTGTATTGGTGCAAATGATGTAGCTAATTCTATGGCAACAGCTGTTGGTGCAAAAGCAATAACACATAAACAAGCTGTATTAATAGCCGGTGTTTTAGTTTTTGTAGGAGCAATAATAGTCGGGCCTCACGTTTCTGAAACTATAAAATCAGGAATTATTAACATCAACACTATTAATTCAAGTCTCATAATATTAGGATTTATTTCAGCTTTACTTTCAGCTGCTTTTTGGATTACACTTTCAACATGGAAAGAAATGCCAATTTCAACTACACATTCAATAATTGGTGCTTTAATGGGTTTTGGTATTGTTGCAGGAGGCATTGGCTCCGTTAATTGGGTTAAAGTTGGTTCAGTTGCCTTAAGTTGGCTACTATCACCACTTTTTGGTTGCATACTTGCTTTTTTAATTTTTAAAATTATTGTAAGATCAATTTTTGCAAAAAAAGAACCTGTAAAATCAGCAAAAGTTGTAGGTCCAATAATAATAGGATTTACTGGTTTTTTAATAACTGCATCTTTGTTTTTAAAAACTCCCCTAAGTGAAAATTTTAATATAACTGAAATTCATGGAATAATAATCTCAATAATTGTTTCAATTATTATTAGTATTATTGCAATATATTTATTTAGTAGTATAAAAGCTAAAAAAGAAGAAGATTATCTAACTGTAGAAAATATTTTTAAAAAGCTTCAAATCGGAACTTCTTGTTATGTTGCTTTTTCTATTGGTGCTAATGATGTTGCAAATGCAATAGGACCAGTAGCAGGTATAATACAGGATGGGACACTAAGTCAAGCAACCTCTATACCATTATGGCTTTTAGCACTTGGCGGAATAGGAATTGCAGTTGGAGCTATGACCTGGGGAAGAAAAGTGATGCAAACTGTAGGAAATCGTATTACAAATTTAACAAACACTAGAGGTTTTTCAGTTGATTTTGGTGCTGCAACAACAGTTTTAGTTGCATCAAAGCTTGGAATGCCAATATCAACTTCACATACAGTTGTTGGTGCAGTTATTGGAGTTGGTCTTGCAAGAGGATTAGAAGCTGTTAATTTAAATGTTATAAAAAAGATAGTAATTTCCTGGTTATTGACCTTACCAATAGCCGCAGGAACTTGTATAGTAATTTATTTATGCTTAAGCCATATTGCTTGAGGGATATTATTGGTGATAGAATGAAAAATGAAAGCCACTTTAGGGCACCAATCTCAAACACATTTAGAAAAAAGACACCGTTTAATCAGCTTTTAGATCATATGGGAAAAGTAAGAGAATGTGTTGATTTATTAGGAGTAGGACTAATTAAATACTATAAGGGAGATTATAAAGATTTTTCAGAACTTGCTAAAAAGGTATCAAAACTTGAGCACCAAGCTGACTTAATAAAAAGTGATTTAAGGAGTCACTTACCCTCAAAATTATTAATGCCTGTTGACAAAGGAAGGTTTTTATGGACCCTCAGAGAACAAGATGCTATATTAGATCATGCAGAAAATTTAGTAGAAATGCTTGATATGCGCCATACAAAGATTCCTAAAGAATTACAACCAATTTTTATTGAACATGCAAATCTTGTTATTGAAACAGTAAAAGCTATGGAAATTGCTATTGAAAACATTAGAGATTTAGTTGAGACAGGATTTGTAAAACGCGAAAGGGAACAAACCAAAGAATATATCCATAAAGTTCATGATTTTGAATATAAAGCAGATAAAAAAAGATATGAAATGACAAAAGGAATATACAAATTAGAAAAAAAACTAAGCCCAATGAATGTTTATCATCTGCTAAAGATAGTTGATTGGGTAGATGAAATTGCAGATCATGCTGAAAACGTTTCTGATTGGCTAAGGTCTATGATTGCGAAATAGTTGCATTTTAAAATATTATTTATCAAAAATTGTTTTAATTAATCCATTCAGCAAGTTGTTCAGCTGATGTAAATAATCGTTTTCTAGATAGAAACGTCACTATAAGAGCAGTAATTATTCCTCCACCAACAATCATTAGATAGACAATTATCTGATATTCAGCAGCAACTATAGGGTCTGTCCCAGCAATTAATAATCCAGACATAGCACCTGGAATAAAAATGATGCCTAGTGTTTTTAATCTATCAATCGTTGGAATTAAGGATGTTCGAACTGATATTTTGCCGTATTCTTCAAGAGCTTGGCTTGAGTTTGCACCTAATGATAAAGCTGTTTCAATAGCTAGTCTATTTAGTTTTACCTCTCTGATTAATCTATCAAGTGAAATTGAACAAATAGCCATAGAATTACCAAAAGCCATACCTGCAAGTGGAACAATGAATTGAGGCTCCATTGGCATTGCTCTTGATAAAGCTAAGATAAAAAGAACAATTGATGAGCCAATAAGAATTGCTGGAGTAGTTACATAATATGCATTGTGCATTCCAGTAGCCCTTTTTGCTGAAATATAGCCACTTACTAGAATCATTGTTCCTAACAACAACCAAATCAAGATGTACCATAATTCAAATTCAAAAAGATATGTAAGAAATAACGCAATCAGTATTAGTTGGCCTCCACCCTTTAAAATTGCATATGTAAATTCTTTTCCAATGCCGATTCTTTTAATAACTGATAAAATTAAGACGATAATTAGAATAATAAAAACAGATGCTAAAATAATAAGTCCTTCATCCCAACTATATGGTATCCCGCTCAATATGCTCCCTCCCATTTGAAATCTTTTGTTTTACAAACCTCCCTGATTACTCCATCTTTTAAATTAGCAATACAATTGCTAACTCGCATAGCTTGGTCAATATTATGAGTAACCCAAAGAACTGTGAGTTTCCGATTTTTTGAAAAATCAATAATATTTTGTTCAACTGTTTGAACTTTTTTTGGATCAACCCCTGAAGAGGGTTCATCAAGAAGCAAAATAATTGGATCAAGTGCTAAAGCTCTTGCTAGTGCAACTCTTTTCTTTTCACCGCCTGATAGCTTTGAGGCATCTTTATCTAAGAAATCTTCTGTTAATCCCGCATCATTAATACATTTTAAAATATGTGATTTTTTTACGTTAGCAATAAGAGATGTTCCATAAGACACATTATCATAAACTGAACCAGGGAACATAACACTTTCTTGATGAACCATTACTATTTTTCTTCTAAGCTCTGTTGGGGGTATATCTCTTATATTTTTTTTATTAAATATTATTGATCCTTTATCTAACTCAATTAATCTGTTGATGCATCTTAAAAGCGTAGATTTACCGCTTCCTGATGGGCCTACAATACCAACAATTAAACCTTTATCGACCTGTAGATCAATTCCTTTTAGTATTTCTTTACCATCAAGTTTTTTTTCCAAACCATTAATTTTTATAATATTCATCATAAAATCTCCTTTGAATAATATAAAATAAATTTCTTTTAATTGTCTATTCCCTATATCAGATTTTTTATTTGAACTGCTCAATTATCCAGGTTTTAATTTCATCACGTACTTTTCGAAATCTATCAAGTATCTCTTTAACAGATCCATTTAATTCTGCTGGATCTTTAAAATTTTTATGAATTATCTTTTTCCCAGGATAAAAAGGACAGATCTCTTTAGCATTATCGCAAACTGTTACAACCAAGTCAAACTCTTCACCATGAAAATCCTCAATACTTTTAGAATAATGTTTTGACAAATCAATACCAATCTCTTCCATTACTTCAATAACAAATGAATTTACGTTTGTTGGTTTAATACCTGCACTATATGCTTTATATCTTGAACCATATATTGCATTAAGAAGTCCTTCTGCAATTTGAGAACGGCAAGAATTATGTGTACATAGAAAAAGAACTTTTTTCTTAACCATTACTTTTTCAACTCCTGCAAAACAAAATTTGTTTGTATCCTCTTGATAATTAATTTCAATTCGTTATCCTGTGACCATATAATAAAAATTACTCATATTACATATAATGTTCTAAACAGTAATATTGATGAAAAAAAATTAACAAAAGAAGAAGCAGATAAACTATCAATTGATTTATTCAGCAGAAGTATCGTTTCATTTTCAAAAAGAAGATATTAAAGAGGCAAATGAAAATATTGAAGAAGAAAAATAAATTATCATTTATTTATTTCTTTTTCTAAAAGCTTTAACTTCAGAAACAGAAGGTATTTTTAGTTTGAATGTTTTCTTTTTCTTTTTATTATATTCTTCTATAGTAGTTTTTTCAAGAATTTCTTTTCCTTTTTTTCTAATTTCGTCAATCTGGACATTTAACTCATCAATAGTCTTTAGAACTATCATTAAGGTCGGTATCATTAGATGACGAAATAAAGCAGGGAATCCTTCAAAACGAATATCACCTTTTCCTTTTATTCTGACCCTCCAACCTGGCTCCTCACCAAGATATGTAATTGGTAAACCAAGTCCCGCACTAAGTTCTGGAGAAAAAGTAGGATCTCCAGCAATCCATTCACCATCAACATATAGTTCAGCCTCGCCATGCAATGACTCAACAAAACCTAACATCTCAAAAGTTTCATTTACAATAGGATTTGGTACAACAAAAATATTATATAATGGTTCTGTAAAGGTCAAACCATATAATCTATACCTAGCAGGAATTCCACCAGCTCTTGCTATTGCTGCAAGTAAAGAAAGTTGATCTAAACAAACTCCACCTTTTGTTTTAAAAACCTGTAATGCACCAATCATTGGTTTTGCAACAAACTTTTTTTCTTCCATAACCCATTTATAAGCAGCATTAGCAAACTCAATATCTGATAACTCACCAGCACCAAGCTTTTTTGCAATAGCTCTAATCTCAGGAGCATCACATTCACAAAGTCTAGTAGGTCTAAGATATTTTTCATTTCTTACAGCAGGCAAGCTTTTATAATCATCTTTTGTAAGAATTTTAGTTGAATCATAATTTTTTTCATTTGTTAAATGAGCCCATGGAACCCTTGATTTTTTTAATCGAGTGTAATAATGTGGTATATTATCTTTTAAAACACCTGGATGCTTTGCAATTATATACGACAAAGGACCTATAGTACTTATAAAATTTCTAAGCATTGGCCAGGGTATAAAAAATCCTTTATCGATTTCCTCACTTATTTTCCCTGGCATTTTAATCACTAATTAGTAAGTTTTTCAGATAGTAAATTTCTCATAAGATTTCCGCATCCTCTTGCTTCTGCTCCACCAATTCTTGATATTTCAGAATCAAGAACAATTCCAGTCTTATCACATTTAGGACATTTCTCTAAAAGCCTTACTTTATCTCCAGACATGATAAATCCTGGATAGCCATAACCTGCGGGATCAAGAAAGGCAAATCTACCCCATTCTCCAAAACCAACTGGTTCCATCTCATCATCAAGTACTATTGGATAAATCCAATCTGTAAGATGCTTATATCTCTCCTCGCAAGAAAGGGCAAGTCCGTTCATCTCAGACATTCCATAAGCATCTCTATAGTTTTCTTTTGGGATACCAAACATTTTTTCAATACGTCTGGCAAAATCTTCTTCGGTAACCTTTTTATGAGAATATATTTTCCATCCACCTGCAGTTGCCATAAAACTATTTGTATCTCCAAGGTTTAATTTAATCCCCTTTTTTTCCATTATATCCATTAAATCCCATATTTGAAAGGGAAAAGAAATCAGAATAACTTGCTTCCTATTTTTTTCTAAATTTTGTAATAAATTAAGAAGTGTATATTGTCCTTTTGCCATTGCTTTCATAAGAAGTGCTAGTTCAAGTTTCTGTTTCAATCCTTCAGCTTTACCACTAGACATAAGTCTAACAATTTCCATATTCAAAGCCCTGTCTGTTAGAAAATGCTTATGTTCATCATCAAATATTTGGGAAGCAGTCCCTAGTGCATGTCCCATTGCTAGATAAGTTTTTGGCGTTCCAGGATATACAAAATGAATATCATCTCTGACTGGTTTTGTAATATGAAACATTACTAATTTTATTAGAATATGAAAAAGTCTTTTCATAGTCTCTGCATCCCTAAACATTATACTGAACTTACCACTAGTTCCACTAGAATGTAATACTATTCCTTCAAGTCTTCTTTCTGCCCATTCTAAAAAATTTTGTAATTTTTTTCCTTGAAAATCAAATTTTCCAATATCAACTGATGATACCTGGTATAACCAGTTATAAACATCCATTGGATTTTCGCTTGGATAATCTTTAAAAAATGAATCAGGTATCATTGGTATTTTATGAAAATCCTTTTCAGATTTTATGTTACTTGGTGATAACTTACGGTGTTTACAAAATTGGTTATAAAATAAATTGTTTTTATAATGGAAATTAAATGCCTCAATTATTGCTTTATTTCGGATTTTATAACTATCTTTTGAGGTATTATAATAATTATCAACTCCATAAATCATCTCATCCACAGTCTTCCACTGTTGACGAGGTTTTCCAAACATTTTATTGGCTTTCTTCCAAAGTTCTCCCCCGTTTTCTTGCACAAAAATACCTCTTTTTAAGATTTATTATTAATAATTAATTAGCTTAAAATTATGTGACTGTCCTTAATAAGTCTTTTGCACATTACCTTGTACGTTTTTATCTTATAAATATGATTTTTTTTAATTTTTATATTTTATTAGAAAATAAAAAAAAATTAGGATAAACAGCTGGTATTATCTTACATTTTTCCTATAAAATCATCAATTTTTGCTTCCCAACCTTCCATAAGTCCATTTCCAGTATTAGCATTCTTTCCTACCTGAAATTCAACACCGGCTATTTTTATCATATTTTTTTTAGAAAGTAATCTTTCCATTTTTGGAAGCCTATCTTTTTTCATTCCATGAGTATTAATTATACCATACTTCTTACTATCCATACCATCCATCTTTTTCATAAATGTTCTCATTTTCTTCTGAACATTAAAAGCCTCTGCTGGCGCAGAAAAAATATATTTATCTGCCTCAGGCATAACTGTTGGATCTGCTTCATCAGTTTTTAAGATTTGTGTCTCTGCACCTTTTTCTTTTAATTTTTCAGCTAAATAATCAACAATTCTTTTTCCATTACCGTATCTTGACCAATAAATAATTGCATACTTCATCTTTTCACCAAAGGGAAATTTGTAAACTAATATAAAAAGTTACTAGAATTTTTAAAAATTAAACAATTAATTTATTAGTATATAAAAAATAATAGAATTGATAAAAATTTGAGTTTATAACATAATTATATTTTGTAATTAGTTAACAAAATCTAGTTCAATGTAAAATTTAAATATTAAAAAATGTTGATAAACAAATAAAACAATTTACTTTTTATAAATGAAAATAAAAAATTTGTTACCCATACTTGGGATAATAATATTAATAATTATTCTTAGCACATTAGATTTACAAAAGATAGTTGACATTTTTTTAAAAATCAACGTTATCTATTCAATATTGTCCTTTTTTGTTATTATACCTCTTATTTTACTAGCAAATATAGGATGGCAACTCCTACTTAAAAAACAGAAGATAAACGTCAGTTTTTGGTATTCAGTAAAAAATTTTTTTATTGGATACTTTTATGGATTTATCACACCAGGTGCATTTGGTGCATATATCAGATCTATTTATCTCTCAAAAGAAAGTGGAGCACAGATTCCAAAATGTGTATCCAATATTATCATTTTCAATACAATAGACTATCTTGGATTGCTAATAATCGGAGCAATTGGTGCAATTTATCTATCAAGCATCTTCAGTTATTTATTTTTAATAATCATTGTTGTAATTATTATTGTAATAACATTGTTTTTTTTCTTTTTTAAAGACAAAAGATCCAGGATTTTTTTTATAAAAATTTTTCAATCTAGAATTTTTTCAACTATCAAAGATAAAATTGAAAAATCTTTGACATCTTTTTATGAGGATCTGCCAAAATTCAAGGATATTATCCTACCGTTCAGCATATCCATCTTTGGTTGGATTTTAAAATATATAATGTTGTTTTTCATTGCTAAATTGTTTTTTATTGAAATTCCTTTTTTTACTTTTTTAATGATAATGGCTATTGCTGAAGTTATTTCTTCACTACCAATATCTATTTATGGTCTTGGAACAAGGGAAGCAGCACTGATCACAATATTTAAGATATGGGGTGTTGAAAGTGAAAATGTTGTTAGTTTTTCATTATTTTTATTTGTAATAATTTGGCTTTCGCCTAGTATTGTTGGCTCAGTTGTTACGTTTTTTGAAACAAAAAAAATAGATAAATTTGTATTAAATAAAAAAACGGTTAAAAATTTTGAAAACTATATGAAGAGATATCCAGAACTTTACAAATATCTAACAGAAATTGTAAAGAAAAATATTATAAAAAAGATTCAAACTCCAACAATCATCGACCTAGGTTCAGGACCAGGCCTTTTATCTTTAGAAATTTCCAAACAAATACCAAAAGCACAAATCATTGCAATTGACCCCTCAGATGATATGCTTAAGCTAGCAAATAAAAATGTTAAAAAGGAAGGATTTAAAACATTTCGTGGAACTTCTGATAGTATTAATCTGGAAAATAATATTGCAGATATTGTAGTAAGCAGATTTAGTCTTACATATTGGAATAGTCCTACAAAGAGCTTTAAAGAAATATATAGGGTTTTAAAACCTGGTGGTAAATTTGTATTAGAAGCATTAAACAAAGATTTTCCAAAATATAAGCTATTTTTAATTAAATTACACATGTATTTTAAGTCAGCTGGCTCTGATGTTATTAGATATCATATTGAAGGTTATAAAACAGCATATAAAATGCAAAATGTTGAAATGTTATTAAAAAAAATTGGTTATAAAATTACTTATAAAGAATTTATTAAAAATGATTGGAAATATCTGATTGTTGCAGAAAAATAATTTATAACAAAATTTAAATATTTACTAGGTTAATATATTTATAAATAATAAAAGGGGGATTTCTAATAAATAATTATAGAAAAATAATATTACGATTCCTTGTTTTTCTATTAATTTTTAATATCTTATTACCAAGTATAAATAGTTATGAAGATAAAAAATTGAAAAATACTCAATCTAATTTGTCAAGTGAACTAGTTGAAATTGTTTTATTACATGGAGAATATTACCTATATTTTAATGCAGTTGAAGATGTTAACTCCTTCAATATTAGATACTCATTTCCACCAATATATGGTAACCAAACCCCGATTATCATGGAGATAGTAAAAGAAGACACAACAGCAGATATAATTGATTACAGAATCGAAAACGACAAAAATATACCAAATAAAATAGTAAATTTTACAATTTCAGCTATGAACAAAGATGAACAGAGATGTTTACACTTTTACTACTGGGTTTTAGTAAAAAACTATAATTATTCAAATCTTCCAAATGTTCTACCAATTCCAAAAGAAAATGATCTTCCTCCAGAAACAACAAAATGGCTATCTTCAACAGAGGTAGTTCAAAAAAATAATATTCGTATTAAACTTAGAGCAAAAATTATGGAGATCTCAACTGACAATCTTTTAAATCTGGCAGGTAAAATCGCAAAATTTGTAAAAAATCATAGATATTTTCTTTTCTTAATTCAATATAGACTAGGACTATACGGACCTCAAGATGCTGTCACAACCCTTAAGAGAAACGGAGAATGTCCAGGAAGATCCCATCTTGGATGTGCATTATTTAGAGCAGATAATATTCCTGCACGTGTTATATTAGCATCTCCAAATTATAAATTCTGGTATGAAATACATTATATGATTGAATATTTTTCTGGACCAAAATATGGATGGATATTAACAGAGGTTCATCAAGCAAAAACACCATATGAGCCAAAAAATCAAATAATAATGAGGATCTGTTATCCTGAGGATGAAAATAATCCCCAGACTGATTTTATTAATCCAAGAATGACAGGCATAGAAAGATGGTTTTGGATTGACAGTGAGTTTATAACACCATATTACAAAGACTTGAAGGAAGGAAGTAAATCAAGGATGATTAAAGAAAATGAAATTTTTACAGAAAAAATGCCTGGGGAATATGCAATGAACATTACAAAACAAGTATTTAATAAATATGAATACTATCTTGCTAAAGAATTAAGTGGAGAGAATTTAATACATTTTCAAAATGCTGTTAACTATCAATTGAAGGCAATTGACATATTAAAAGATTCAATTGATGCCTATGGATATATATACTGGACGAATGAAGCAAACAAAGAATATGATGATATAACTGATATTTGATATTATGAAAAAAGACAACTCAGCAGGAAAAATAGGTCGTTCGATACTAATTTCAGTAATTTCATTATTAGTTTATTCAATAAGTCTTTTTCCAATAATTATAGGTAGTTATTTTGTTCTTATACTAATTAAATTCAATCAAATATGGCATTTTGTGTTACTTCCATTCCTAATATACATTGGAATAATAACAACTTTATTTTTCCTTGTAATAATCTCAGGAATTTTCATTTATATATTTAAAATCAAATATGAACCAGGAACCTATGAATATAACTATAAAAACAAGATGGCATTCAATTGGGTATTAATTTGTTTTTTATACACTCCAATCAGAAAAATATTTGAGATATTTTTAATTGGTAAAATGAAAAACTGGTATTATAGAATGCTAGGTATGAAAATAGGAAAAAATTCACTTGTTGGTGGAACGATTATTGATCCGTGTCTAACAGAGATAGGAGATAACTGTACAATGGGATTGTTTGCAATAATTTATGGTCATATCCATGATTATGAAAAAGGATTAATAATTATGGAGAAAGTAAAAATTGGAGATAATTGTGTAATTGGTGCAGGATCAATTATAATGCCTGGAGCAGTTTTAGAAAACAATGTAAAACTTGCAACTGGCTCAATAGTTAAAAAGGACCAGGTGCTAAAGAAAGGAAAAGTATATGGCGGAATTCCTGCTAAAGAAATTAAAATAAAAAACAAAAGGAAATAATCTAATTATATAGTATTTTATTATAATATTGGAAACTTGAGTTTTTAAAAAAGCTAAAATCTAGATTTTCCCAATCGTTAAAATCTCCAATTCCGTTAGTTCCATCTGAAAAATTGAAAAATTTGTATTTGTAATAATAATTCATACAACTCTTATAATTACGATATTTCATCCATTGCTTACTTAAAATATGTAAGGTCCCTGAGTTGTCTATTCCATCATAAGTATCTGCTATTAAACCAAGTGAATGACCTAGATGATGAATAGACGCAGCTACAATAAGCTTATCTTTTGGAATAAATTTATTATTATCTTTTAACCATTCACCTGAGATAGCAAATGAATCCATATCATCCCAACCTATAAATGGGAAGTTTAAATCAATACAATAATCACATATAATACCATAATGAAAAATCCCTTTTCTGGGATTTGTTAAATTATTTTTTAAAAAATATTTCCAGTAAATATCTCTTAATTTACAAAAAGAATATGTATTATTGCAGATAGGAATTTCTTCTCCACCTCCTAGGTTTCCAGTATCGTAATGAAAGTTGATTCCTTGGTCCTTAAACATGTCCACTACATTATCAAGTAGCTCGGATGAGGGTTTATTTGTTTCATTTGAATCTTGCCCTTTCATCCAGTCAATTTCTAAAAAAATATCTTTATAAAATGGACTTGAGTTCCATTGGTCAGTAAAGCATTCTTCAATATTATTTAATGCATCCTGATCAGGATCCAAGTTTTCATGATCATCCCAATGAGATGGATTATATCCCCACTTAATTTCCCACCAATCAGGAACTTTATCACTATCAGAGTCAATTCCTGATAGATTAATTTTTTTTTCTGTCGAATCAATAGTAATTAACCCATTACAATATTTAGTTTCATCCCAATCAGTTCCAATGTCTTGTAAAGGTTTTAAAAGCCATGGTAAACATCTGATTTTACCTAGCAATATTGTTATTCTGCTTCTTGATTTTTTTTCAATATAGGAGGGACCAAGAATTGAACCCCACCAATTACAACGCGAATCACATTTGATAAAATTTGAAAAAATACCATACAGAGTATTATCCATAATGTTGTTATTAATAATTTCACAAGAATTACCTTGTTCAATATAAATTCCGTATCTTAGATTGTTTTTAATTATGCATTTTGTTACTTTTACATCAGTTGAAGGTGTCCGTAAAATAATAGAATAATGAGTATTTAAAATAAAATCACAATTTGATATAGTAATTTCATTTGAACTAAACAAATGGACACCTGCGCCATTATGATTAATTTTATTATTTTTTAATGAAATATTTTTACAGTTTACAACAAAAATTCCGCCAAGATTCACACAATTGTTGCTTATATTACATTTAAAGATAATTGTATTTGATGAGTATTCTAATAGAAAAGCAATACCATTACCATTTAAATAGCAATATTTAATGATATTATTCATTGAATTATTACAATTTACACCAATTGAATTATCAATAAAACAACAAGATTTAATTGTATTATTTTTTGACGATTTAATAAAAACTCCCTCTCCACTTGTAAGAAATGTACAATTATCAATTTCATTATTTTTTGTTTTATTTAAAAGAATTCCAGTTTTTGTTCTAAATATATTACAGTCCTGAAAGCTATTATTTTCAGAAATAACATTTATTCCTGAATTCTCAATATATCCTCCAGAATATCTAATTGTCAGGTTTTTTAATAATACATTATTTGCGCTAACTTCAATTATACTCTTTTCATATGAGCCATCAATTATTGTTTTAGTTTTATTTTCACCAAAAATTTTGATACTATTTTCTATTTTGATATGTTCAAAATAAATTCCAGATAAAACAATTATAATATCTCCATTACTTGAATTACTCAATGCATCTTTTATAAATTGATAGGGATATTCAAATGTTCCTATCCAAGGACCTTTTATATTGTCATCATCTACGTATATCATCTTTTGTGATGTCTGAAAATCTATAGTATTTAACAAATTCACTTTAGATCCAACTGGAAAATCTGTTAAGATCAATAATATAGCAAGTAAAATTATTAGATATATTTTTTTCATACTATTTGATAATATATAATAAACTATATTAAATAAAATTATCTATACTAAGTAATATTAACTCGTTTAAATTATTATAGAGAGATAAGATATTATAAAAAAATTATTTTACTAACTTAACAATATTTATATTGAGTGGTAATTTCAAAGATTTTGCAATAGCTGTACATTTTGTTCTTAATACATAAACAATAGGAACATAATCTGTCTCAGAAAAAGCTTCATAATTAGCCATACCTTTGCAAAGTATTAGATCCGCTTTATCAAGTGCTTTTTTTAAGTCTGATGGGATTTTTTTAAAATCAAGGCCAATTGCAAAGCAACCTGTTGTGAGGATTTCATCACAAACTTCGTTAAATTTTAATTTTTTCACATCTTCCATTGTTGCATCACTAATTATTGGCTCGCCTTTTACAACAACCGTAATATAAATATTTTTATTGAATTTCTTTAGTTCTTTACATAGGATTTTATCAAAAACAATTTCACCACAGTTATCGGTAAAAAGTATTACTCGTTTTGCCTTTGATAAAAACTTCTTAACTTCATCAGTATCATCATGTCCTAAATCCTGGATAAAAATTTCTTCAAAGATTTCACTTAAATGTTCTGGGTCATTACTAGCTCCAGGTATACCAAAATCCATCATGTTTCCAACTATTGAACATATCATGCATATTCTAAGAGGATCATCTGAACAATTAATAAGGTGTTTAACTTTTGGAACAAGTGAACTAGCAATTTTATTACTTGAATTTTTTAAATTTTTATAAGGATCTTTATCACCAAGCGTTTCATATGCAATTTTATGAACTTTTGTTGCAATTATAGAACTTGAAACATTTGGATCATAGATTTCAGCAAGTAACTTACATGAATTTTTAATGGTCTGTGTTTTAATTTTTTTATCATTTGTACTTTGCTGTGCTTCAAAAATTATTCGTTTTAGCAAACAAGGAACACATTCTTCCTGTATCTTCATATAAAAACCTGAAAGAAAAACCTATATTAGTGTTTTTCTAAGATATACACCTTCATCTTTGAAGCCTAGAGTTCTATAATAATTTTTTACACCTATTCCACTTAGAACAAATAAATATTTCTTATCAAATTCCTCAAGACATATACGCTCTGCCTCTTTCATAAGCTCTTTTCCATAACCTTTATGCTGAATAGCAAAGTCTTTTTTTTCTCCTATACCTAATTCCCTACCTAGAACCTTTAATTCCCGGATAATCATGCAGGGATTATTTTCTAGCTCATATCTATGGGAATTTTTTATATTACGAAGTCTTAGATATCCAATAAGTAGATCTTTTTCTTTATTTTCTAAAGATATAAAAACCTCATTTCCCCCACTTGCATCATAATAATTGCAATTTATATCGATATTCTCGTTTCTTATCTCAATATTATCATTAAGTAATCTATGACCTATCTCCCTACATCTTATACATCTACATTTCAAATTTTGTTTTTTCATTTCATGATTTACTAATTGACGAAGATTACTTTTTTCAACACCAGCTTCAATATATTGTAAAGGAACGTCTCTTTGAATTCGCTGTATTCTAACCCACTCTGGAACCAGTGTTTTAATCTGTGAAATAAGTTTTGTTGCTTTTTTAGTATCAAGAGGTTCGTAAATACCTTGTCTCCATAAATCATATAGTTTTGTTCCTTTGATAGCTAAAGTAGGGTAAATTTTTATCATATCTGGTTTAAAATTAGGGTCTTCAAATATTTTCATAAAGGTTCCAATATCTTTTTTTTCATCTGAACCTAACAATCCAGGCATAATATGATAACATACTTTGAAGCCGCAATCCTTTGCTATTCTTGTTGCTAAAATTGAGTCGGATACTGTATGACCTCTATTCATTTTATATAAAATATCATCATAGACTGTTTGAACACCAAACTCTACACGAGTTGCACCTAAATCAAGAGAATTATCAGCATGTTGAAGTCTGAACCAATCAGGTCGTGTTTCTACAGTTAAACCGATACATCGTGAATCTGCCTTCTCATTTTTTAATTTTGATAGTTCAAAAGAATCAGATTCTTCATTATTAAGTGCATCATAACATCTTTTAATAAACCATTTTTGATAATAAGGAGATCTTGAAGTAAAAGTTCCACCCATTATTATTAAATCAATTTTTTCAATAGAGTGTCCAATTGCCCTTAGTTGAGCTAAACGATTCTTTGTTTGCAGATATGGGTCAAAATTATTTAAAAGTGCTCTCATAGCAGCGGGTTCATATCCAGTATAACTTTGAGGTGTATTATTTGTAATACCCCCGGGACATGGAACACATAACCCATGAGGACATTCTGCAGGTGATGTCATCACAGCAACAATTGCTACTCCCGATATTGTACGCATAGGTTTTTTACGTAAAATAGATACCATTCTATCCATTTCTTCATCAGAAAAATCATCTGGTAATCTTGCCAAAATCTCACTATCTGGTGGGACAGTATCAATATTATACTTCTTACAAAGTTTTATTTTTATTTTATGAAGTTCTTCTTTTGATTGAATTTTTTTAGAAAGAATAAGGACTATTATCTCAGAATAAAACGACATCTTAGAAAGCCTCATAAAATTCCTAGATAAAAATCTTTGTTATGATTTAAAAAAAAAGCAGGATACCTTTATTAATTATGTCCATGTTTTAGGCAAAAAAGGAGCAAATGGATTTGGATATAATAACAACAGAAAATTTAATAAAAAAATTTAATGATTTAACTGCTGTAGATAAAGTTACATTTTCTGTTAAAAAAGGAGAGATTTTTGGCTTTCTTGGACCAAATGGTGCTGGAAAAACAACCACTATAAAAATGCTTACTACTTTATTAAACCCAACAGGTGGTACTGCACAAGTTACAGGTTTTGACATAATTAAAAATAGAAATAATGTGAGAAAAAACATAGGTATAGTTTTTCAAGAACCGGCACTTGACACAGAACTGACAGGTAAAGAAAACCTTGATTTTCATGCGCGAATGTATGGCATTAATAAAGACAAAAGAAAAGAAAGAATAAAAGAGGTTCTAGATTTAGTAAATCTTGATGAAAAAAAAGATATTTTCGTAAAAAACTACTCAGGTGGTATGAAAAGACGGTTGGAAATAGCACGTGGCCTTATGCATTTTCCCAAAGTTTTATTTCTTGACGAACCCACTTTAGGTTTAGACTCACAAACCAGAAGAGCAATTTGGGCATATATTAAAAAAATGAACAAAGAAGAAGATACAACAATTTTTCTTACAACACATTACATGGATGAAGCTGATTATTTATGCGATAGAGTGGGAATTATCGATAAAGGAAAAATACTTGTAATAGACACAACGTCTAATCTAAAAAAATCAATTGGAAACGATGTAATATCTCTTTCATGCAATGAAATAAATAAACTTAATAAAAGGTTAGAAAAAGAACCATGGATTAAAAACATAAAAAAACATGATTCTTTATTGACTCTCGGTGTTGAAAAAGGAGAAGAAAAAATTCCAACAATAATTGAGCTAGCACAAAGTATTGGCATCAAAATTAAATCAATTAATTTAAGAACTCCAACACTAGATGATGTATTTTTATATTATACTGGTAGAACAATTCGAGAACAGGAAGCAGAACATCCCTGGAAGGGACTTGCTAGACAAAGAGCAATCAGGGGTGGAGGATAATGATTAGAACAGAGCTACAGGCAATTTATGTTATGTGGATTCGTCAGATGAAACGCTTTATAAGATCAAAAAGTAGGATTGTCGGAATGATTGTTCAACCATTGTTTTTTCTTTTTATCTTAGGTGGAGGTCTGAGAAGTGCAAGCCTTCCTGGAATGGAAAGCAATGATTATCTGGTATTTATTGCACCAGGAATAATTACAATGGCAATTTTATTTTCATCCATTTTTACAGGCATATCAGTTTTATGGGATAGACAATTTGGTTTTTTACAAGAAGTTCTTGTTGCTCCAATTAGTCGATTTTCAATAATTTTTGGCAGAACCCTAGGCGGAGCAACAACAGCTCTTATACAAGGTTTTATTATTTTAATAATAGCTCTTGGGGTAGGTGTTCAAATCCATAGTGTTGCAGGACTATTTTTAACAATTGTATTTATGATTCTTACGGCATTTACAGCTGTTGGAATAGGACTTATGATAGCATCTAAAATGACGGATTTTCAAGGTTTTCAAATCATAATGAATCTTGTTATTTTACCTCTCTTTTTCCTTTCTTCTGCAATTTTTCCAATTGCTACAAATCCAAATCTGCCAGATTTTATAATTACTGCTTCATTTTTCAATCCCTTATTTTTTATGGTTGATGGTATGCGTGGAAGTCTAACAGGTAGTAGCAATTACTTTGATCCATTATTAAATCTGGTAATTGTCTTTTTCATATGTATAATAATAATGTTTATTGGCGGTTATCTATTTAGTAAGAGTGAGGCATAATTTGAATTTATTATTTTTAAATTTTAAAATTAAAAACTAATAAGATTTATACTAGATAAACATTTTTTTCAATTTATCAAAATATTGGTTATATGTATATCAAAATATTTATATAACACAAAATAAATAATTTACTAAAGGCGTCTTTATATGAGGCTTATAAAAAGTATTATCCTGATTTTTATACTATTTATCATTGTTAATATATTTCCAGCGTCAAATGTAATAAGTAAAGAAAATGAATATAAGCCAACAGGACGGTTCGTAAATTTGCAAAGTTATTTATCATGGGATTTTAATAATTCAGCTCTTAAAGAACCAATAGTTCCAATAAGAGTAAAAAGATCTGTTACCATATATTTTGATTATGGAGTAAATTACGCTGGTCGTTTTAAAAATTTAGCAAAACTATTATTACAATATTATAGAGGTAAACAAGTGAATATCAGATTAGAAATTACTGACCATCCACCGTGGTGTACACCTACATTATTCAATGATGTTATTACCACTGTGGTTGGTGGAGCTGAACAAACTGGTTTACAAGCAACCTTAGAGCTGATACTTGACCTCGAGGCACCTGCATATGCCTCTGGATTTGTTACTGTAAAAGCTACTGTTCCAGATATTGGTTTGATACAAGGATATAGTACTACTCATACTTTAGAATTTTTACCAGCTTATCTTCCATTGATCAAATCTCAAGTGAAGGGGTCAAATTGTATGAGAATTGAACCTATGGATACTGCAGTTTTCCAGATTGAAATTGAAAACTTAGGCAATGGTAGAACAAAGGTAATACTTCAAGTTTTAAGTGAAAGCGTCCCAGATGGTTGGATAGCTACTGTTACAGAAGAAATTTATCTTGATGTAGGTAAAAATTCAAAGGGAATTGCTTATTTAACAGTAAAACCTCCAAAATCATCTGGATATCATGATGATACTGCAGGAATAACAATTGAAATGGCTCCACACCATGCAGAAGATTCTAATGATAAAGGAAATGCTGAAAGAATCAGCGTTCTTGTTGAAAGCAGAGGGATAATTGGAACTGAAGAAAAAGGATTTGAGATTGATACAACATATTTACTTATCTTAATAATTATTATTTTAATAATTATCATCATAGCAATTCAATTGAAAAATATAAAAAGATAATTCTTTAAATCTATGCGAAAATCTAAATGTTTTTGGTTAGGATTTATTAAAGAATTAAATCTTGAATCATTCTTTTAATACCATATATTATTATTGTTATTCCTAAAAAAAGAAAAATCCAAGTTGTTATGGATGCCCAAAGTGGCATATATGAATTTAAAAAATCTTTATCCCATGAAATGCTGAAAAATACTACTAAAATACCTAATAAAATCAAAAAAATTGCTACTATTATATCAATAGATTTTACAATCCTTTTTCTTTCATTTTCATCCATTTTACCTACCTCAAATAACTAAGTAATAAAATAATTTGGTTTAATTCTTTTGAAAAAAATTACTGATCTTTTATAACTATTATCTTATCGATTCTCATTGTTTTTATTTATTCAAACTATTGAAGAAAAATAGTTTCTGCCAGTTAAAATTCTTCATCTGGAGTGCAAATAACTTCATTATTGAAAAAAATATGAGACCTATTCATTGTCCCCAATACAATTTTTAAAGGTTTTTATCATATTTATAAGAGAACATGCAACTGTAACTGGACCAACTCCTCCTGGAACAGGTGTTATCTTTCTAACAACATCTTTTACAGAATCAAATAAAACATCACCGCATATGCCATTTTCTGTATTTACAATTGCTACGTCAATTACAAATGAATCTTTCTTAACATGTTCTTTATTAATCAGATTTGCAACACCTGCAGCAGTGATAAGAATATCTGCATTTGTTGTATAAAATTTCAAATTCTTAGTATAAACGTGACAAACTGAGACTGATGCATTTCTATTCAACAATAAAGCAGCAAGTGGTTTACCAACATGGTTACTATGATTAATTATTACTACATTTTTCCCGACAAAATCTGTTTTTTCATAATTTAAAATTGTAAGAATAGAAAGTGGTGTTATTGGAACGATATATTCATCATTGTTAAGTGTCCTACCAATATTGTAAGGATTCAATCCTTCAACATCTTTTTTTGGATTTATTGCATTTATTAGCTTATTTTGAGAGATATGATTTGGCAGAGGGATTTGTACAAGAATCCCATGTATTGAATCATTTTTATTTAATTTATAAATTAAATCTAAAACCTCTTTTTCAGCTATATTTTTAGGAAATTCAATATGACTTGATTTTATTCCTACCTCTTCACATGCTTTATCTCTAAGTTTTAAGTATAGATTTGATTGTGGGTCATCACCAACAACAATTGTGGTAATATTAGGGATCATTTTGTATTTTGATTTTATATTGTTTACTTGTTTAGAAATATCTTTTCGAATTTCTGATGCAATTTTTCGCCCGTCAATTATTTTTGCAGTCATTTTAAACCCCTAACATTTTTTTCCAATTGCATAGAATTGTGGGAAGAAGTTAAGTTGCACGCCTTCATCAATTGATTTCAAATAATCATATTCCCATTTGTCAATTTCAGCTTGTTTAATTCCTGCATCTTTTAATGCCTTTACATAAAAATCCCTAGCGTGTAAATAATAAGCTTTATCCTCTTCACAACTCCAAATCCGAGTATTTCCAATTCCAACTTTTGTTTTAAGACCCGCTCTTACAAATAGAAATCTTAATTTTCTTCCAATATGTGGATCTCCACCTTTGGCTTTTATTGCTTTACCAGCAAAAATTGGATCAACTTTAGGATTTTCAGGCCAATGAAGTTTTCCACCATAATCAGGTTCAAGTGATGCAAGTACAATACCACCAGGTTTTGTCACACGTGCCATTTCCTTTACAACTTTTTGAGGATTATTTGCCCACATTAAAAGTAGATTACAGGTAACAATATCAAACATATTATCATCAAAAGGAAGATTTTCTGCCTCACCAATTCGAAATTCAACGTTTTTATACATCTTTAATATGTCTTTTGCAACTTTAATCATATCTTCAGAGCCGTCAAAGGCAATTACTTTTCCTTTTGTAAGATGGGCAATATCTCTAGTTACCATACCTGGTCCACAACCAACATCAAGAATTATATCTGCTTCTTTAATTCCAACTTTTAAATACAATGGAATTCTTTCTTCAGCTGTTTCTATTGCTTGAAGCTCTAATTTTTTGATAAAATCTACTAAATCTTCTTTTGGTCTCTTATGAGAACCTAATGCTTTTTTTGATTTCATTTTCAAACAAATATTAGTCTATTTAGTATAAATCTTTCTTTTTCAACACTATCTTTTAAATAAATAATGCTTATTTCCAGATTGATGAAAACAACCTTACAGGTTGCTTTGGATCTATTAAATGAGCACAGAGCATTAAAAATTGCAAAGGATTCCATTGAAGGGGGAGCAGACTGGCTTGAAGCTGGAACACCTCTTATTAAAAGCGAAGGAATGGACGTAATTAGAAAACTAAAGGAATCTTTTCCTGATAAAATTTTAGTTGCTGATATGAAAACTATGGATACAGGTGCATTTGAAACAGAAATGGCTGCAAAAGCTGGAGCAGATGTTGTATGCATACTTGCAGCTGCAGATAACAGCACAATTATTGATGCCATGAAATCAGCCAGAAAGTATGGTATAAAAATCATGGCCGATCTAATAGGGGTAAAAGATAAATTAAAAAAAGTAAAAGAACTTGAAAAAATCGGTGTTGATTATCTTTGCATACATATCGGTATCGATGAACAAATGATTGGTAAAAAACCTATTGAACTTCTTACATCTATTGTTAAAAACACAGATATCCCACTTGCTGTTGCAGGTGGGATAAACAGTGAAACAGCTGCAGGTATTGTAAATGCAGGAGCAAGTATAGTAATTGTGGGAGGAGCAATTACCAAGGCAAAGGATGTAAAAAAAGCAACAGAACAGATAAAAAAAGCAATAGATGAAAAAAAATCAATCAAAACTGAACTATTTAAAAAATATGACAAAACTGAGCTAAAAGAAGCGTTTTCTCTTGTTTCTACCCCAAATATCTCTGATGCAATGCATAAACAAGGAGCAATGCAAAAAATTAGACCAATAAAACTTGGTTTTCATATGGTTGGCAAAGCCTTAACAGTTCGAACTATTGACGGAGATTGGGCAAAACCTATTGAGGCAATTGATAAAGCTGAAATTGGAGAGGTTATTGTTATTGATGTAAATGGTGGAAAAACAGCTATATGGGGAGAGCTTGCAACATTGAGTGCTAAACTAAAAGGTCTTTCAGGTGTAGTAATTGACGGTGCAATTAGAGATTTTGATGATATTGTAAAAATTAATTTTCCTATATTTTATAGACATATTGCACCAAATGCTGGTGAGCCTAAAGGTTTTGGAGAGATTGGTGCAGAAATTGTTTGTGGCAATCAAACAGTTAAAACTGGTGATTGGGTAATAGGAGATGATTCAGGAGTTGTAATTGTTCCAAAGGAAATTGCTCAAGAAATAGCAAATAGAGCTCTTGATGTTAAAGAACATGAAAATCGTATTCGAGAAGAGATAAAAAGCGGGAGTTCCTTAGGAGCTGTTGTCAAAGTAAGAAAATGGGAGAAGAAAGTTGGATGAATAAAGTCGTATATTTCACAGATTTAAATAAATTACATGATGCATTAGATAATTTTAATATAAACAGTTTTTCAAACAAAAAAGTACCTGTAAAACTTCATATGGGTGAATTTAAAAACAAATATTTTACTAAACCTGATTTTGTAAAAAATGTTGTTGATGAACTGAAAAAAGTAAATGCTGATCCCTATCTTTTTGATACAACTGTTGCTTATAAGGGTTTAAGATACTCAAAAATTGGCTATGAAAAACTTGCTAAGATTCATGGTTTTACAAATAAAAAAGTTGGTTGCAATGTAATAATCGGTCACAAAGGTAAACCTGTGAAAGTCAAAGATAAAGAGTATATTGTAGCTGATCAGCTGTTAAATTCAACACATTTTTTTGCAATATCCCATGTAAAAGCCCATATTGCAACTGGTATGGGTGGTGCTATCAAAAACTTTGGAATGGGTGGTATAACAAAAGAAACAAAAAAAATGATGCATAATGGGTGCAGACCTATCCAACAAAAAGATAGTTGTACTTTTTGTGGGGTATGTTCTGAGCTTTGCCCCTTTAATGCAATTAAGACAAATAATGATTCATGGAATGTTAATTCAAATAAATGCTTTGGTTGTGGTGTATGTATAGATATTTGTAAGGAGAAAGCATTGGATTTTGAGGATGCTGATTTTCAATATGTCCTAGCATGTGCAGCAAAAGCCTGTATTCAAGATAAAAATGTTATTTATCTAAACGATGTCAATAGAATAGCTGACAGTTGCGATTGTGATCCTTTTGCTAAAAAGATATTATGCCCAGACATTGGTTATCTTATATCAGATGACATTGTTGCTATAGATAAGGCATCACTTGATTTAATAAATGACATAAAAAAAGATGTCTTTGAAAAAGAAACACATATAAATCCTATGAAACAGATCAATTTTGGTGAGGAAATTGGACTGGGTACAAGCAAATATCAACTAATAGAAATCTAAGTAAAAAAGAATATTTTTAATTTGCTTTACTCTTATAGATAACTGCTAGAAATGCTGCTATAAAGCACATTACTGCAGCTGGTATAAATGCATATAGAAAGCTCATACCTGCATCCTGAACTGCTCCTGCAAGTATTGGGCCAAATATTCCTCCAACACCATATGAGGTAAATATAAAACCATAATTCAAACCTACATTTTCTATACCAAAAGAATCAGCGGTTGCTACCGGAAATAATGCAAAGTTTCCCCCAAAATTAAAACCAATCAAGGCAGCAAAGACATAGAAAAAGTATGGATTTGAAGTGGTATAAAAAAAGATAATCATTGTTATTCCTTGGAATATAAACATTGAAATTAGAGCCTTTTTTCTACCAATTTTATCTGATATCTGGCCCCATACTATTCTTCCTATACCATTAAAAATAGGTAAACATACCGCAGCACCAATAACTGCAAAATCTACAGCTTCTTCAGAACTAAAACCATATCCAATAAACCCATCAACTGGATTTTTAGCAAAATTTTGAATGTTTCCTATAACCATGAGACCTGCAAGTGCACCGATACAAAACATTAACCATAATAGATAAAATTGTTTGGTTCTAAGCATTTCTTTAGGAAGCAAACTTTTAGAGATTTTTTTCTTATCGGTTTCTTCAACTGGTTCTTTCCAATCTTTTGGTTTCCAGCCTTGTGGTGGATTTATCATTACAAAAGAGCCTAATATTACTAAAATCAAGAATGCAATCCCATATAATCTAAAGGTTGAATCAACATTTAAAATGGTATATGCAAATTGTTGTCCATTAATTACATCTCCTGTTGATATCGAAATCAAACCATCAAATCCAAAGATACTAGGAGGATTTGCAAGTAAAATCCAGATAAATGCACCAAATCCAAATCCTGCAACAGCAAGTCCTGAGACAAGTCCTTTTTTATCTGGAAACCATTTTACTCCAACAGCAATAGGTATTACATATGCAAGACCAATTCCTGAACCACCTAAGATTCCTATTAAAAATAATTTTAAAGGAAAGTTTGCACCTACAAAACTACTTAAAATGTAACCTAACCCAAGTAACAATCCACCTAAAAAAGCAATTTTTCTTGGACCGTATTTTTTTGATAGTCTACCACCTATTATTGTAAATATTGCAAAGGATGCAAGACCTGCACTGAAAATAGCCTGTGTTTGGGTTTTGTTAAAACCAAATTCAGAAATAGCGCCTTCAGTTCCTTGCAATGGTGTGGTAAACGCTGACCATGCATAAATTGCACCTAGAGCAAGTTGAATCATTATTGCTCCAACAACAATTATCCATCTGTTGATTACCTTAGTATCTTTTTTTTCCATAATTTGGTCTCTGGCTGGCAGAAATAAAGATTTTATATAAATATCTATCTAGAAAATTAAATCTTTTTTATCTTAGAATATATACAAAAACAGAAAGTACTAATGTCAAAACAATAGCAATCACAATAATTTTGAAAAGAAATTCTTTAAGTGTTTTCTTTTTGATTTTCATATAATTTATCCTTGATTTCTAAATAGAAATTTTCAAAAGACAATATCTTACTATCTTTTTTACCTTTAACTTTCACATTTTTTTCAATATTTATGTAACCCTCTTTAACAAGTCCTTCCTTTTTATTAGAACTTAAAATTGGTATATCTGATAATAATATATCTCCTTTCATTGTAATTTGTTTGATTATTTCATCTTGACTATCGTTTATCCATTTTATGAGTTTTTTTGCATCGTTTTTAAATGTTGGCCCAATTTTTGAATAAACAGGTGTAATTTTTGAAATTTTTTCTTCAATATCTGGTTTTCCAGCAATAAAATTGTGTGACACTGGATATTTCAATGTATTTTTGATTATCGATCCGCTTCTTTCAAGTTTTGAGATAAGACCCTTTGATGCATACGTTGCTGTTGTATTCACTGGTGCATTTAATGCAATACCTTGTTCGCTTTTCCAGGATCTAACCTGAGAAATATAATTTTTAACAGATTCACCAGCAATTTCATTTTCCTCATCGATAAGAATTGGTTCTGGCCAAGGAGAAACATGAATGCTTATATCCTTTTCATATTGTTTATAAAAATCATAATAGATTTCCTCTGTGATATGAGGAAAGAATACTGCAAATAATTTTAGTGTTCCAAGTCCAATTGTATAAAGGGTGTATCTAATACTTTCAATGTTTTTGTTCTCATAAATAGATGACTTAATCATCTCAATATAATGGTCTGCCAGCTCATGCCAAAGGAAATATTCAACTTCTTTCATCGTCTGGGAATAATCAAAATTATCCATAATTTTTGTACATTTCTTCACTAGTTTACTATATTTTGTCAAAATCCATTTATCAATATCAATAATCTTTGTTTCCTTTGGTTTTTCATCTTTTATTATGTTTTTAATGAACTGCTGTACATTCCAAATCTTTCTTAAAAGTTTGATACCTCTAACTACATCTTTTGTTCTAAAGGGATTATCCTCACCAAGAGCACAGCTTGCAGCATAGCATCTGAAGGCATCTGAACCATATTCATTTATTACCTTTAATGGGTCTATTACATTTCCAAGGCTTGCATGCATTGGTGTGCCGTCTTCTGATAAAATAAACCCACCCATCATCATATCTTCAAATGGTTTTTCATCAGTAAGAAGTGTGCATCTAAGAATTGTATAAAATGCCCAGGTTCTTATAATATCGTGGGCTTGAGGTCTTAGAGACATTGGATAAAGTTTTTTGAATTTTTTATCATCTCTATACCAAAAGGTGTTGTAAAGAGGGGATATTGATGAATCCATCCAGGTGTCAAAAACATCCTCACAACCAACTAGTTTACCATTACACTTTGGACATTTGTCAACAGGTGGTTTATCAATAGTTGGATCTATATAGCAGTCCTTTATTTTTGCAATAACAACTTCTTTACATTTTTCACATTCCCACAAAGGTATTGGCGTTGCAAAATATCGCTGTCTGCTAATAACCCAATCCCATTCAAGACTATTTACCCAATCTTCAAGTCTTATTTTCATAAACTCTGGGAACCAATTCATCTCATCGCTTTTTTTAAGAACTAATTCTTTGAATTTTGTAGTTTTTAAGAACCATTGCTCTGCATTTACAAATTCAACAGGTGTTTTACACCGCCAGCAGACACCAACGTTCTGATCCAGCGGAACTTGCTTAATCTGGATTTCATTTTTCTTTAAATCTTCAATCACTGCTTTTCTAGCATCAATTATTTTCATTCCTTTGTATTTTCCACAGATATCAGTCATGCATCCTGCTTCATCAATGCTCATCTCAATTGGAAGTTTATATTTGAAAACCCAGTTAAGATCCTCTTTATCTCCAACTGTACAAACCATCACAATACCTGAACCAAAATCAGGATCCACTGCTTCATCTTCAACAATTTTGACTTCTTTATTAAAAAGCGGAACAATTAATATCTGATCTACAAGCCAAGGGGCACGTTCATCAGTTGGATGAACTGCAACTAGCTGACAAGAAGGAAGCATCTCGGGTCTAGTTGTTGCAATTTCAACATATGCACCTCTCTTGTCCTTACCAATACTATGATATTTAAATATCTGCTCAGGAGGTTGATCTTTAAAATAAAATTTAATAGTATTAAGCTTAGTTGATCTATCAGCGTAAGTAACTTCGGCATCTGCCATAGCAGTCATACAACGTGGGCACCAATTTACTGGAAATTCACCCTTATAGATATGACCCTTGTTATATAGCTCTATAAATGATATTTGAGTGAGCCTGCGGTAATATTCAGCGTTTGTTTGATAATAAATACTTGGGTCCATACTCTCCCCAAGTATCATGAACTGGTCAGTCATGGTTTTAATATTTTTTTCTGCAAACTCAGAACAGAGTTTTATAAATTCGTGTCTATCTATATCTTTTCGGGTGATGTTTAATTTACGCTCAACACGCTCCTCAATAGGAATTCCATTAACATCAAAACACAAAGGAAAAAACACATTATACCCTCTCATACGTTTATAGCGAGCTGCAAAATCGATATGAGTATAATGAACTGCATGACCTGCATGGAGAGGACCTGATGCATATCGAGGTGGAACATCTATACTATAAGGCTTTTTGTTACTTTTAAAATCAAAATGGTATAGTTTTATTTCTTCCCATTTTTTCTGCCATTTTTTTTCAAGAGCTCTCTGATCATATGTTGCCATTGATGTTTCTCCATTATCAGGGATAAATTAGTAGATGGCAAAGATTTTTTACTTATAAAAGTTGCTTTCTAATTTATTTTAATGAAAATATGGTATTTCCCTGTAAAAATTAAAATTGATAACTATCTACCTTCAATTAGATTTTTCAATTGATCCAAATCGTTTTTAATAGATTCAATTTCCTTTATTTTTTCTTTTTCAAAAGTGCTAACTATCTTATTAATTGGTGAAGTTAGTTTATAGATATGGACGGGTCTTCCCTTACCTTTCTTTTTAAGGTCTCTTCTTGATATCCAGCCTCTCTTTTGAAGCTGTTGCATAGCTACACTAACCTCTGGTTGGCGAAGGTTTGCTCCATGCTCAATTTCCGCTGAACGGCATTCTTCAACCTGTGAAATATAGATAAGAGTTTTAACAAGATTTCTTGGCATTCCAAGTTCAGTAAATACCTTAATTATCTTTTCATCTTGTGAATTAAATTTATACGATCTTGTATTTCGCATATTATCATCCAATTTATTTTTATATTTACAAGATAATAATATAAAAACTATTTATAAACCTTTTCATTAAATATAAATAATTAAATATTTATTATAAGAAGCCTAAAGCCTCTTCAATCCTGCCCATTTCTATTCCAGTTGTAAGATTTCCAATAATTGCACCTTTAGAATTTGCAACAAGTCCACTACCTATCACAGGTGAACCATGATTTACAGTTCCAATCATTATATTAACATTGAAAACTTCTTTTAAAACACTTTTTTCTTCATCTGTTACTTTTGGATGACAAAGAAGACCTTTGTTTGTAACAACAGCAGCCATACCAACTGTCTTTAGTGAGCTTAT
>WOR8_10001016_pt1 | contig 35057 bp, 23 predicted proteins | sample DeeMarSeWOR38_10_FD_19890 | JGI IMG/M metagenome (IMG submission 19890) | reverse complement strand
TAGCAATTTCCGCACCGCCGGAAAAACGTGCCGAGATCCTCTCACTGATAGAAATGTTCAGAGGTAAAGTCGTGGACATCGGCCAGAAATTCGTTATGGTCGAAGTCAGCGGGCCCGAGAGCAAAATCGAGGCCTTTATCAACGTGTGCAAACCGTACGGCATCAAAAGTCTCGCCAGAACAGGAACCATCGCGATGCCCCGGCATTCCAAAGCGGACATGCGCCCGGCACAGACCTCGAACGAACAAGCAGAAGATGCGTAAGGATTTTTTGCAAATTCATCTACATGATAATTTGCAGAGATAAAATGAAACACAAAGCATGTAGGAGCGGTCAATAAACCGCTCCTACATGGAGAAAACGACGTATGCCATCTGATTAGTAATACAATTTTTATGGAATATGAATATATTCTGCTTTATCAATACTGATATGGCTGTTCTCAAATCATTTGCTTCGCATTAGTTATGGTTTTTAAACCATCACGATTACAAAACCAATTCACATCTTTTCCACAATACAACTTTATAATGTGTAAAACCTGTGAAAAATAATTTTTTTTCGCGCGCAAAGTCAATAATGACAGCAACCTCGGACAAGTGGAAAAGAAATTTTATAAAACACATTTGATTTGCTTGTTCATTGCATGATAATATTGAGAACGAGCAATGAAATACGAACCAGGGACTGAATAATGCAGAGCACAATCACGGATGAAATTCTTAGTGCGATTCAAAAGGATGGAGCCTGCCGGAGCGAGGCGGAACCTACAATACAGGCAATCAACGAAGCTCTTGCCAATAAAGTCGGGCAGCAGAAATATCGTATCTGGTTCAAGAACTCAACGAAACTGACTCTTGCCGGCGACTATCTTAAAGTCGACGTGCCAAACCTTTTCATCGCGAACTGGATTGAAAACCACTTTCAAAATGAAATCAACCATGCTGTTCGCTCCGTGACCGGTAAGAACGTAAAAGTTACATTCACTATCGATCCGGAACTCTCCAGTCGGAGGGCTGGTTCAACAACCTCTTCTTCAACAACGGCTAAAAAAGATCGACACCTATCGCGTTTCGTTACAGAACGAGGTACCAAAAGATCTGCCTTAGGCGGACAACAAAACAAAAGGCTCAAGCTCAACCTCGATACTTTTGTCGTCGGCTCTTCAAATGAGCTGGCCTATAACGCCGCCAGAGTTGTCGTCAATGAGCAACACAGCCCATTCAATCCGCTCTTCGTTCATGGGGGATACGGCGTCGGCAAAACACATCTTCTGCAGGGAATATGTAACGCAGTATCCCAGAAGCGACCCCAGACAAATTGGATGTATCTGTCAGCAGAAGATTTCGCCAACCAGTTTATCCTCGCCCTGAAGACAAAGAAACTTGAGGCCTTCAGGCAACGCGTGCGAAGAACGGACTTGCTGGCAATCGACGATATTCATTTTCTGGCCAGCAAGCCTTCAACTCAGGAAGAATTTCTGCATACATTCAACACAATTAATCTTGCCGGCAAGCAGGTGGTGCTTGCTTCCGATGCACACCCGAAGATGATCGGCCAACTGTCCGAAAAGCTGGTCAACCGATTCATCTCAGGAATGGTCGTTAAAATTGATATCCCGGACCTGGAAACTCGCTGCGAGATATGCAGACAATATGTAAATAACATTCACAGCAGTGATTCGCAAAGCGCTTATACAAAGGGCAGCACCAATAAACCGATTCCGGAGAGTGTCATAAGATATATCGCTGAAAATATGCGAACCAATGTACGGGAGCTTGAAGGTGCCCTGCTGAAATTAATTGCATTTTCGGCATTGAAAAATGAAAAAATAACAATTTCAGCCGCCAAAGACATTCTGAGTGAACACCTGGAAAGATGCGATCCGATTGTGCATGTATCGGACATCGAATCATCCGTAGCTACTTTTTTCGGGATAACACCGACAAGTATGCACTCATCCAAGAAAAACAGGACCGTGGCTTTGGCACGCCATTTCAGCATGTACCTTACGAGAAAGCACACGAACATGTCCTCATCTGAGATCGGCCGGGTAATGGGCAATAAAAATCACGCCACTGTCCTTTTAGCCTGTAAAAAGATCGAAAGTCTGTTACAGAAAAACGGCGAACTGAACTGGAACGGCCCTGGAGGCAACAAGATATCGAAAACCAAAACCGTGCTTGCCCAGCTCGAAAAAGATATCGCACGCTAAGCCCCAGATATGATATGTGACTTGTCACCAGTGCAGAGCACAAATGCATGAGCCTGTTATTGTCGAATCATCATACTATCAATAGCAATCTTCATTACCTGTACAGCCTGTGACTCCGGTGTCTTTTCAAAGGCGGCATCAATCGCCTGTTTCGCCCGGAGTAGTTGACCTGTTCGGTAATAAACATAGCCAAGTAAAAATTGCAATTGGCTCGAACCGCTTCGTGCCAGCCATTGCTCAATATCGGCAATTCTGCCAGCAAATTTGTTCTCGCCGCCCAGCATTGCCACCAGATCGATTTTCATCCGAAGATATTCGGGATTAACTGCAAGTGCTCTCGAAAGAAACAAAGCGCTGCTGACGTATTCACCGGCAGCTAATAACGCATGTCCCCTACCAGCCAGAGCCATAGGATTATCCGCCTGATAAATCAATGCCAGGGAATAGCTGCTCGCCGCATGATAATATCCACCGGCCATCAGATGCTCCTCAGCGTCGCTCATATACTGATTGAACTTTGATTCCGATAAAGATTCAAGACTACCGTGAGAGCCCATAATACGATTCGCTTCGGCGGATATTTCAGCTTGTGAAAGTCTATTCAACTCCTGCAATGGAGAACTTCTCTTTCGAGAGGTGTCGTAGTTCGGTATTCTTTCTGTAAATTCCAATCCTCTTTGTCGGCTGTTATCGGCTCGATTAAATCCCCCGCTTGCCACCGAGGCAGGTTCTTCGCCGTTGAAGCTGAGTTCTACTCCCTGCGGCTTATACGAGTTTATAGTATTGTTCGAATTAATCTGCTCCCGAGGGACGGCCCGGCCGGAGTCAGGTACGTATCTCTGATGCCCCAAAGGCATTTTCTCTTGTTTTGCGGCTGAGTCAGTGCTCACATCATAATACCCATCACGTTTCTCCGTAATGAGTCCCTGGGACTGCATGGCCGCATCGAGTGACTTGGTCAAATCTTCGAGCTGCTGCCTTATCCGCTCAAGAACGTCACTTTGTTCCCGATCTCCCTTAGGTATTTGGTCTTGATTCGTTTGGAACTCTCTGATTACGGCAGACCAATTTGTGCCTTTTTGTAAAAAAAGGTTTTCCTGCGATGTTGAACCTATCGAGGACTTTAATTGCTCCAAAGCCGGATATCCGTAATGAACCGGCGCTGTTCGTTTTTCATAACCATCCCGATTTTGCGGAGACGTCTGCATTTCAAACTTCGGTTTGAGATTTTCGACATTAGTCTCTTGACTCAGATCCTTAAAAGGTTTTTCTTTTTCCCACAGGTTCTCCCTGAATCCCGGATCTGGAACAGATGTTGAGTAATGTGTTCTGCCCGTTAAGTCTTGCACCTGTTCTTTGAACAGCTCGACAGCAGACAATTCGTCTTGCTGACGTATGCCCAATTTAGACGGCGTCAATTGTTCCATATTCGGCGGAGTAGGTGACATGTTCTGAGGGAATTTGCTTTCCAGCATTAACCTTGACTGAGTCAATGGACCATATTGAGAAGTTGACAGTTGTAAATCCGAATTAGGAGCAGAGATACCCTGGTCGAACAAAGCTTGCTCTTTCGGCTGGAATTCCAGACCGGACATATCGGTTTCGGCAGAGCGGGTATCCTGCTGCACACGGGTGCTTATCCTCGTACTTTCCGGCATGAAAATCCCTGACCGGCCCGGCATCATGGTCGTGACGGTTTCAGTCGGAGAATAATAAGGCTGAGTTCCAAACTTGTTGTAATACGTCTTCAAATCTTCCGAACCTGCCGTATCTCTCAAAAAGGAATTAAGCGAAGACGAACCAAGGTTCGAACCGAAACTTGTAACCGGCCGGTACGGTACATCTCCACGGAAATGTTTGCCGCGACGTACATTACCTGTAATTACCAAATTTCCACTCGTATCCATGGGAGAAGGATTGTTTACAAGGCCACTGCGGATAGTGCTCGGAGGTATTGTACTGGGACCAACGGGATTGCCTATTCCCGGATTCTCTATCGACCAGCTTATAGGACATAAAAGCGTGGCTGATATAATCGCTGCAATCGTGAAAATCCGATTCTTCATGATACAAAATCCATTTCAGCAATCCATTTGGGTACTCTACAACCGCCCGGCTATTCTATACGTCCGGACGCTTTTGGTATTTCGGCGGTTCTGCCCATGACAGTTTACTTGCTAAGGTATCCCATTTGCTGCGAATCGGATTATTCACTATCAGAAAATCACTTTTTTCCTTCTCCACCCTGACGACATCGTTAATCGACAAGTTCTCAGAGACCTGCCCATCAATAGAAATAGTGGTCCCTTCATTGACTTTTACGCCAAAAACCTCGATTTTGCTGTCGGCGTTAATAACAATCGGTCTGAAACTCAGCGAGTGCGGACATATCGGTGTAATCACTATGGCCTCTATTTTCGGCGACAAAATTGGCCCCCCTGCAGAAAGATTATAGGCCGTAGAGCCGGTCGGTGTAGAAATAATCAAACCATCGGTAACACAACCTGCCAGGGGTTGGCCATCCACTGATATTTTAAGTTCAATCATTCTAAAGGGCGGACCCGCTGTGATAAAAATATCATTGATGGCTGCCGAGCAAAATTTTTCGTCCTTATCCTTGCTTCGGCCATCGCTGAAAACCCTACATTCGAGCATCATTCGCTTATCTACAGGGACATTGCCCCTCTTTAAGCTGGGAAAAAAATCTTCCAGCTCGGCTACGCTGAATTCCGCAAGGAAACCAAGCTTGCCGACATTCACGCCGATTACCGGCAAAGATGCCCTACTGACATTTCTCGCCGTTGAGATGATGCTCCCGTCTCCGCCGAAAACAATAGCAAAATCGCATTGCTTCAGGATTTTGACATCTTCGGACTGCGAATCTGTCATACAGGTTTGTTTTAAGTCCTCGATACCGTAACTCGCCACAATTTCGGCTTTATCTTTAGCAAAGCGAAGGAATTCATCAATTGCTTCACTGACGCCCTGTTTCCTCAGGTCCCTGAAAATCGCCAATTTAGGTAGAGATTTCATCTGGGGCACCGCAAATTATGCTTTCAAGATTTTCCTTACCGACTCTGCTATTTTTTCGGCGTTTGCACCTGCTTCCATAAGTTGTACATCTCGAAAATTATGTCCTATAAATTGCCTCGGCGCGCCAAGTAATCTTATAGATTCTGTCGAACAGCCCTTCCCGGCAGCCAATTCGAGAACTGCCGAGCCGAAGCCGCAGGCAAGAGAGTGGTCCTCCACTGTCACGATTCTCTTTCCCTTCTCCAGCAGCGAGATAATCTTATCATCAACGGGAGCGGCAAACCGGCCATTGACAACATCGATCGGGATTTTATCTTCAGCCAGCAGCGTCGCGGCTTTTAATGCTTCTGTCAAAATGTTGCCGTAACTGACAACCGCAACGGCTGAACCTTTCGACCTTTTGACTGTCACGCTCCTGCCTAATTTGAAAGGCTTGGCACAGGCCGCCCTGACAAATTCTTGAGGCGGGACAATGTCTTTCGGATACCTTATAACGACCGGCTTATCTTCACTTAGAGCAAATTCCAAAGCCAGCTTCATTTCTATATCATTAGCAGGAGCAGTCAGCACCATATTCGGCATCATTCTCAAAAAGCCTATATCCATCAATCCGTGATGCGTCGGCCCATCCGAGCCGACGAATCCGGCCCGGTCAACACAGAAAATGACCGGCAGATTCTGCAAAGCCACTTCCTGGAATATATGGTCGTAACTTCGCTGCAGGAAAGTCGAATAAATACAGACCACAGGCTTCAAGCCGTTTTTGGCCATACCGGCCGCAACATCGACTGCGGCACTTTCGGCAATACCAACGTCATAAAAACGGTCGGGGAATTTCTTGCTGAATTCCATTAAACCGGTGCCGTCGCACATCGCCGAGGTGATAGCAACGATCCTCTCATCGTTTTGTGCAAGTTCTGTAAGATTTTCACCGAATGCATTGGTAAAGCTCTGCCTGCTGGGCCCGGCGGCTTTTTCAACTCGGTCTCCGTTAATTTTAAAAGGACCGGTCGAATGAAACTTGCTGGGACCTTTATCGGCCGGAACAAAGCCTTTGCCCTTCTTCGTGTAAACGTGCAAAATAGCCGGGTGATTCAAATGACCCATTTCCTCAAACAGTTCTATGAGTGAGCCGATATCGTGGCCGGCGACAGGGCCGAAGTATGGAATATGTAAACTCTCGAACATCTGACTGGCCGGCAGAACCATCCTGATACTTCTCTTAATCCTCTCGAGCGTCTCTTCAGCACTTTTACCGATAACCGGCATATGTTCCAGGATATTGCTGGTTGTCTTACGCAAACCTTCGTAGGTCTGGCTCAGCCGGATTCTGGAAAAGTACTTCGCCACAGCCCCAACAGTCGCGTCAATCGCCATCGAATTATCGTTGAGTACGATGAGCAGTTGCCTCTTGACCAGCCCGAGATTATTTAGTGCTTCGAAGGATGTGCCGTTAACGATGCTGGCATCGCCGACCAACGCCACGATTTTTTTCGTATCTCGTATCTCGTGACTCGTATCTAGTTTTTTGTCTTTGTTTCTTAATTCTTCATTCTTTATTCTCAATTCCTCGGCGAGAGCTAATCCGATAGCGGTGGCAATGGAAGTGCCTGCGTGCCCCACGGTAAACTTATCATACTGGCTTTCTGAAGGATTAGGAAAGCCGCTGATGCCGTCAGAGTGTCTCAGACGCTTGAATTTATCTTTTCTTCCCGTGATAATCTTATGCGTATAGCACTGATGTCCGACATCCCAAACCAGCATATCTTTCTTAAAATCGAAGACACAATGCAGTGCCAGCGTCAATTCCACTACGCCCAGATTACTCGCCAGATGCCCGCCAGTCTTGCTGACCGAATCGAGAATAAACTGCCGGATTTCCTCCGCCAGGACCTTCAGTTCAGGAACTGACAGTCTCTTAACATCAGCAGGACTATTTATCTGATCAAGAAATTTGCCCATAATCATCTTGGTTACTGGTTAATAGTTACTGATAGCTTTTCACAAGTCACGATTCACCATTCACGGTACTATAGCAGGTTGCGAGGACAAAAGGAATCGTTTTTTATTTTACTTTATCTCAGACATCCCCTATCTTGTCGGAAAATATGAAAAACATGTCCAGAACAGCAATAATTTAAGGATGCAAATAATGGGCCAAGTCAGCCGACGGGATCTTCTGAAAATGATGGGATTAAGCACTGGTTCAGCGGTTTTATACGGATGTTCAATAATCTCCAGAGATACCGAGTCTGATATTTCCAGCAGTCCACAGGATGGCCAAGTCCAGAAACCAAATATTGTAATAGTGCTATGCGATGATCTGGGATACGGGGATCTCGGCTGCTATGGCCATCCACATATCAAGACACCAGAACTGGACAAACTCACCGCCGAGGGTATGAAACTGACCGATTGCTATGCCGCGGCCCCGGTCTGTTCACCTTCGCGGGCTGGGATGTTAACCGGCCGAACGCCCCACCGCTGCGGTATCTACGACTGGATTCCAGCAAACAGTCCAATGCATTTAAAGAAGACCGAGCAAACAATTGCAACGCTGCTGAGAGACAATGGTTATGCAACTTGTCACTCGGGCAAGTGGCATTGCAACGGCAAATTCAATTCGCCTGAACAGCCCCAGCCGGATGATCACGGTTTCGAGCATTGGTTCTCGACGCAAAATAACGCCGGGCCGTCACATCACAATCCGAAGAATTTTGTCCGTAATGGCGAGCGAGTGGGACCATTAGAGGGTTACTCCTCTGAACTGATTGTGACCGAAGCCATCGACTGGCTCGGCACAAAATGGGACCGCGCAAAGCCTTTCTGCCTGTTTGTGTGGTTTCACGCTCCACATGAACCGATAGCAACTGCTCCTGAGTTTATGAAAATGTACGAGGGCAAAAAGGAGGCTATCTATTACGGCAACGTAACGCAAATGGACCACGAGTTCGGCCGGCTGATGAAAATGCTGGATGAAATGAAGCTGCGAGATCAAACTTTCGTAATTTTCACCAGCGACAACGGCCCGGAGACACTGGACCGTTATCGCGGTGCAAACCGCTCATTCGGCTCGCCGGGACCGTTGCGAGGGATGAAACTGCACATGTACGAAGGCGGCATCCGCGTGCCGGGAATTATCCGCTGGCCCGGTAATACCAAACCTGGATCTGTATCTCACGAGCCAATCAATGGAACGGATATTCTGCCGAGCCTGTGCGAAATGGCCGGCGTCGAAGTGCCAAAAGACAGACCGATTGACGGTACCAGCTTTCTGCCGATCTTACAGGGCATAAAACTCAAACGTAAAATTCCGCTGTATTGGCGATATGACCGCGCTCTGAGCAAGCCTTTTACTGTAGCAATGCGACAAGGTGACTGGAAGATTCTTGCTGACAATGATATGACTAAATTCGAACTGTATAACCTGAGAAAAGACATTGCCGAGCAGCATAATCTTGCCACAAAGCACCCCCATCATCTTGAAGCCATGAAGAAAGCACTGGTGAAACTCAACGCTGAAATTGATGCCGAAGGGCCTGTTTGGGATTAGTTCAAGGCTTAGCGTTTGGCAAGAATTGCAACATATCCGCCGTCGTGGTCAGGAGCTTCAGCGGATGGCAATGTTAGCTGCTCTGATTTGAGCGTGAAGTTTTTGTTTTTCTTCAGGAATTGCTCAATAAGCTCACGATTCTCGGCCTTTTGAATGCTGCAGGTGCTGTAACAGATTAATCCGGCCGGTTTTAGCATTTTCGCAGCGGTTTCGAGCAGCTCACCCTGTATCTTTGTAAGTCCTTTAATCGCTTGGGGATTGATGCGATATCGGGCCTCGAGGCGCCTGGAAAGAACGCCCGTGTTCGAGCAGGGCACATCGAGAAGAACGCTATCGAATTTAGAATGTAGAATTTCGAATTTAGAACTTGTGCCATAGGTATTAAAGAACTGATCATAAGGTACGACATCGACGCTGGTTAGGCCGAGCCGGGCGATACTTTCTTTAACCATTTCGAGCCTTCGTTTGTCGATGTCAGTTGCGATAATTTTTACCGAATCACCGGTGGCTTCGGCCAACTGTGTTGTTTTGGTGCCCGGAGCCGCACAAAGATCCAGCATTGAGCATTGAGAATTGAGAATTAAGAATTCTTCATTCTTCATTCTAAATTCTAAATTCCTTACCGGCTTCGAGGCCGTGATGTCCTGGATTGTGAACAGCCCCTCAGCAAAGCCAGGAAGCTGTGTTACATCACGTGGGCTTTTTATTTGAATCATCCCGGCATCCAAGACTACATCCAAACCAATCTCAGCGGCGTGGAGTTTTTCCGCTAAAGCTTCCAATGTCGTTCTGAGGCTGTTGGGTCTGATATAAACCGAAGGCCTGCGGTTTGATGCAAAACAAATCTGGCGGGTCGATTCTTCGCCGAATTCGGCAATCCAGCCGGCTACAAGCCATTGGGGCAGCGAAAAAACTGTGCTGAGATATTCGGCTGGATAGTTCTTACTCTCCGGCAAAAAAGAAGTGTCGAATTGACAGCCGGTTGCAGGCGCCTGTGGAATTGTGCATCCAGCGCCTGTTTGGGTTAAGGGGGATAGTCGATTGCTTATGTGTCTTGTGATTTGCCGCATGACGGCATTTACAAAGCCAGCCTGTTTGGCCGAGCCGCAGGCCTTTGCATTGGCGACCGCTTCATTGACGATAGCATACTGCTCTGTTGAAGGGCAGTAGATCAGTTCATAGGTACTGACGCGAATGATATTGAGCAGCCCGTCCTGAATTCTTTTAACGGGCCGGCCGGAGAACGCAGCGATTACCTTATCGATAGCGGTGCGATTTCTCAGCGTCCCAAAGACAAGGTCGGTGGCCCGCTGACTTTGGTCGGTTTCGTGCCGCAGCTTATCTAATATTGTGCCGGCATAATTTTTCTTCGGATCACACCGATTCAAAACATCGACTGCGACAGCTCTTGCGGATTTGAATTTTTGGCCGGCCATAATTACCTTGGTAATTGGTTATTGGTAATTGGTTACGCTCAGAAGGAAATCCTCTGGTCTCTCGTATCTCGTATCTCGAGATACGATTCACGATTCACGAGAATCCGGCGGCCTTTAGTGCTTTCTTTTAATCATTCACCAATCACCATTCATCGATTTTGATAAACGAATCTCCCGGCCGGGTTTGCCGGCCGTTGACGAAATCTTTGAAATCCATTAATGCCGAGCCGGCCGGCTTGATTTTCTTTATCTTCAACGAGCCGGAACCACAGGCCACGTTTAGATTCTCATCAAGCGTCCCGGCCGGCAGGTTCGCCGGATTTGGATTATCAACGATCCCCACTTCGGCAATAGTAACTCTTATCGACCTGCCGGTTTTTTTCGAAACGTAATTTGCCGAAGCTCCAGGCCAGGGCCAAAAGCCGCGGATTTTTCTTGCCAAGATATCCGCCTGCTCGGTGAAATCCAGAAAGCCATCGGATTTTTTCAGCTTCGGAGCGAGAGTCGCTTTATCGTGGTCCTGCTCGGTATAGACTACCGTGCCATCAGCGATTTGGTCCACGGTCTTTAGCAGCAGAGGAGCAGCCAATTTTGCCAGCCGGTCATGTAACTGGCCGGCGGTTTCATCGGCTGCTATATCGGTCCGCGATTGAGCCAGAATTTGGCCGGCATCCATTTTTTCGGATAATGTAATAATGCTGATGCCGGTTGTGGTTTCACCGTTGATTATCGCCCAGTTGATGGGAGCAGCACCGCGATATTTCGGCAGTAAAGAAGCGTGAACATTGATAGAGCCTTTCGGCGGCAAATTGACCAGCTCATTACCAATTTTCTGGCCGAACGCAATTACCGCAATCAGATCCGGCTGGTAACCGGCTATTTTTTCGACGACCTCGGAAGCATTCACATTATCTACCTCAATAAAAGGTATCGAACGTGCATCCGCCCAGCAGGCTACAGGCGTCGGATGGGGCTTTCTGCCTCGGCCGGCGGGATTGGGGGATTGTGTGACGATAAATATTAAATCATGCTCTGAGCTGCATAGAGCATTGAGGCATTCAACACCGAATTCACCACTGCCGAGATATACGATTTTCATTGCTTATCCCTTCGACTACGCTCAGGACAGGCCCGCCGGATAAAAGTAAAGTGCTGTTATTGTCCGATGCGATCCTGGAGTTTCTTAAGCTGCTTGCGGTGTGCGATTCTGGCGGGCTGGCCCATACGATTGACAATCGTGATTCCTTCAATATGGTCGTATTCATGCTGCAGTGCCCTTGCATAGAGTCCGTCTGCTTGGTCGGTGAATTCGTTGCCGTGAAGGTCGGTCGCGGTCACTTCGCACTTTGTGTATCTTCGAATCTTGGTATAGATACCCGGCACCGAAAGGCACCCTTCGTCGATCGCTTCGAGTTCACCGTTCGGCGTAACCGTCGGATTCACATACGCTCTGACATTTTCTCTGCTGCCGTCGAGGGAGATAATAAAAAGCCGCAGCGGCACACCCGCCTGCGGTGCCGCCAGACCAACGCCTTTGTTTTTAAGCATGATATCGGTCATCTTATCAACGAGCTGACGGATATTATCATCGATTTTCTCGACCGCCTCGGCCCGTCTGCCTAATACTACAGCCGGGTAATGCGTAATTTGACATTTATCAATATCTATCATTTTTCATATCTCGAATCGGTCAGACATAAACAGCCTTATCAGACTCGCATTTCACAATTGGTAATTTAATTAAAATTTCGCTCCTTACGTTATCTATCGTCGAATTCGTCACCATCGAATGTATTGCCGAGATAAGAATTTATGACAACTTCGTTCCGAATTATTTCAGCGGGCGGGCCGGCTCCTATCACTCTGCCATGGTCGATTATGTAGGCCTTATCAACGACCTCAAGCGTCCTTTCAACATTATGGTCGGTAACGAGGATGCTCACGCCGGAAGCGACGAGCTGCCGGATTTCCTCCTGCAGGTCCTGCACGGCGATGGGATCGACACCGCTAAAAGGTTCATCCAGGAGAATAAGTGAAGGATTGGTTACCATGGCCCGGGCTATTTCGAGCTTTCTCCGCTCCCCGCCGGATAAAAATCTGCCCTGGCTGCGGGCAACCTCCGTCAATGAGAAACGCTCAATAAGCATATCTGCCCTTTTATGACGCTCTGCCCTGCCGATAGACATCGTTTCGAGGATCGCAAGAAGATTATCACGGACGCTTAGACGCTGAAAGATACTCGGCTCCTGAGAAAGATAGCCGATTCCCAGCCGAGCCCGTTTGTACATGGGTAATTTAGTGATATCGTGCCCTTCAAAAAGCACCAAACCGCTGTTCGGGATAACCATCCCCATAATCATTCGAAACGAGGTGGTCTTGCCGGCTCCATTCCTGCCCAAAAGTCCAACAATAGTCCGTTCCTCAATCGTAATTGATACTTCGTTAACAACAATCCTTCCGGAATATTTCTTTACCAGCCCACATGTTTCTAAAAGAGTCATACTTACAATTCTCGTATCTTATATAGAATATAGGACTTCGGCATTATAACAATATCCACCGCCAAAGCAAATAAATAACGCATCCGGTGAAATACATAACCAGATCTGAGAAAACTAATAAATATTCTGGTATTTTTATGATTTTTCTGCTATTAAGTAGTGTTTTATATAATAAAGAGTTGTTTATATTGATTTAGAGCAGTGAATGTTTGCAATACTAAGCGATATACATTCGAATCTTGAAGCCCTAACTACGGTTCTGGCTGATATTAAGAAGAGAGGTATAAAGACGATTTATTGCCTTGGCGATGTGGTCGGCTACGGGGCAAATCCCAAGGAATGCCTAGATTTGATCATCGAAAAGACTAAGTGGTGCGTTCTTGGCAATCACGATTACGCAGTTTTTTATGAGCCCACAAACTTCAATTACGGAGCGGAACAGGCAAGCTTCTGGACTCGAGAGGTTTTAGAATCGGAAAAAGAAAAGGAGCCTCGAGACAGACGTTGGAGTTTCTTGGGTAAGCTGCCGATGAGGCGCACGCTTAAGAGCAAAGCGGGAACAAACTCCGTCACAATCGATTTTGTTCACGCATCGCCAAGAAGACCTATCAATGAATACATCTTCCCAGACGATGTTTATACAAATCCGCTAAAAGTTCGGCTGTTGTTCGAGCGAGTCCAGCATATCTGCTTTGTAGGCCATACGCATATGCCCGGCGTATTTCTTGACGAACCGGATTTTTACCTCCCGGCTGAGCTTAATAACGCCTATCCGATTATCGATAGCGAAAAGGCAATTATTAATATCGGCTCCGTCGGACAGCCAAGAGACAAGGACAATCGGGCGAGCTATGTCTATGTAAAAGAAAACAAAGTACATTTCGTACGGCTCGAATACGATTATGAATCCACAATGAAAAAGATACTTGCTATCAAAGAGTTAGATAACTTTCATGCCGAGCGACTGCAAAACGGAAGATAAAAAAATTGCCGCTATTTCTGTGAAAGATAAGATATGAGATATTTGATATTGATTGTAGCCGGGTTTTGTCTGTTCTGTGGATTTCTTGTAGTCGAATCCGGATTTTTCGATCATTCATCGCAAGCAAAACGCGGCATTATCCTTCTGCAAAATGTGGCTGATAATCAAGAATCAGAAACACCAAATGAGCCCGAGCCAGAAATCCAACAACTTAAAGCAGCAGATTCAATCACGTTCGGCTCCGACAACGCACCGGCCAAAACTGTTATGCTTGGTGCAGCGGATCCCAACACAGAGAATGCCGATACCGGCTTTAAGTTTCAACTGGAATTGAGTTCGAAAGGTGCGGCAATCAGAAGGGCCATTTTTAGTAACGGGCCCGACAGCAAAGGCAGGGCAAGCGGATTCGGCGACCGCGATTATAAAAATCCTAAGCCACTTGTCATTATATCGCCCATACAAAAGGGAGACGGCAGCGAAATTCTGACGATGGCTAATACGAACTTTGTTTTTGATCAACAGCAATTACAGCTACCCTTAAACAGGCTCGATTGGAAGAGCTTCGATGTCGAATCCTCCAATGATGGCTCTCAAACCGCACGTTTCGAAGCGATTATTAAACGAGAAGATACTAACGAGCCGGTTATTAAATTGACTAAGAGTTATAAAGTAAAACAGGGCAACTACCTTTTCGATTGTGACATTACGGTCGAAAACCTTACGAATAGCGAACAGAGGGTGCGCTTCAATCTGGCCGGGCCGGGTGGACTCGGCAGAGAGGCTTTCCGAAGCGATATGAGAAGTGTCGTGGCCGGATCTAAAAATTCGCAGGGACAAGTCACCGGTGTGATGCGTAACAAGAAAGGCATCATCAATGCACAGGAAAACCTCGACAGGGCAAAGGAAGAGTTCGCCAGGGCCAAGACAGAAGACCCCACCAGGGCAAAGGAAAAACTCGACAGGGCTAAGCGGAACAGGCAACTGACAAAATCAGACGGCAATTACCCCTATTTTCTCTGGACCGCCGCAGTCAATAAATACTTCGCGGCAATTGTTGTGCCTCTATCGGATGACGACAAAAATTACTGTGATTGGATCATCGGAACTGATCAATTCTACAATCCCGACCGAGACAGTAAAGCAACCAGCGGCGATGAAACACTCGGCGTTGACTTGGCAGTAGACTCTATTACTTTAGCAGCGCGCGACCAGGCAAATCATTCCAAGACATACAGATTTCAGTTCTATCTTGGGCCGAAAGACAAAAGCCTTTTTGACAAGAACGAGCGATACAGAGAACTGGGCTTTATCCAGACAATCAGTTTTATGCCCTGTTTCTGTTGCCCGACGTGGATCATCCACCCGCTGGCTTTCGGGATTTTAGCAATAATGAAATGGATGCATGGCTTTATCCCCAATTACGGCGTAGTCATCATCATTCTGGTTTTCCTGATGCGGCTTGTCATGCATCCGATTACCAAAAAGAGTCAGGTCTCGATGAGCAAGATGAGCACGCTGGCGCCGAAGGCGGAAGAAATAAAGAAAAAGTACGCCAACAATAAGGCCGAGATGAACAAACAGATGATGGCGCTTTACCGGGAGCAGGGTGCATCGCCGATTATGGGTTTTCTGCCGATGATGGTGCAGATGCCCATTTGGATTGCCTTGTGGAGCGCGGTATACGCCAGCATCGATTTGCGAGGCGCCGCTTTTCTGCCGTTCTGGATTACTGACCTATCGGTCCCCGATGCTTTGGTTAGATTCTCGACATTGACCGTGCCCCTGTTAGGCTGGAAGATAGAATCGCTGAATCTACTGCCGCTATTAATGGGCCTGGCGTTTTACCTGCAACAGCAACTCATGCCATCCCAGGCGAACGCCTCGACGAATCCGCAAATGGCCCAGCAGCAGAAAATGATGAAAATCATGATGCCGTTACTTTTCCCGTTAATGCTTTACAAAGCCCCGTCCGGCGTAAATTTATACATTATGTCAAGCACTTTTGCCGGCGTTATCGAGCAGCACGTAATCCGAAAACATATACGGAAAAAAGAAGAGGCCGAATCCAAGGGGCTGGTCGCCGCAACGAGCAAGACCGGAGGAAAAGTCAAAAAGAAGAAACCAAAGCCGTTCTTCAGAAATATGTAATGCTCCTGGTAAGCCGACCGGAAGTGCCGAATGTACCGACTAAATGACACCATAGTGGCTGTCAGCTCTCCGACTTCAGATCAAAGAGTCATCGTCCGTATAACTGGACCGGAAACACTCGACATTTGCAGACAAGTTTATAGGGTAGGCTTCAGTCCATTAATCGAATCACGAACCCTCTACGGTGGGGCAAGCCCAACCCTACATTTAGGCTCTTTAGCTATTGATGACGAACTCAAAATCGATGCACAACTTTACGTTTTTCAGGCTCCGCATTCTTATACCGGCGATGACGTCGCCGAAATTCATGCTTATACAAATTCTGCTGTAACTGAAGCCATTGTGAGTAGCCTGTTGGATAAAGGTCTTCGGATGGCCGAACCGGGTGAATTCACCGCCAGGGCATATCTGAACGGCAAGCTCGACCTGGTACAGGCCGAGGCCGTCAATGAAATCATTGTCAGCTCCAACGAATATCAACTCGCCGCTGCTGAAAAGCTGCTGGACGGACGATTGGGAGAAATGACCTCAAAGCTGCGCACAGATCTGATGGATTTGCTAAGCCTCATCGAAGCAGGTTTGGATTTCAGTGGAGAAGATATTGAATTTATAACTCGAGACGAAGCGGTTAAGAGGCTCGTTATAATAAAGGAGCAGCTCGAACAGTTACTTTCAGGCAGTATCCGATATGAATCGGTAATCGACCTTCCTGCCGTAGGAATAGCCGGCGCTCCAAACGCCGGAAAAAGCAGTCTGCTTAACAAGCTTCTCGGCAAAGAAAGAAGTATCGTCTCACACCAGCACAAAACTACCCGTGACGTTCTGACTGGAGTCTGTACGTTGCCGCACAGCAGATGTGTTCTGTTCGATTGTGCAGGACTTCTAATGCAGCCTGAGGACATCCTTGATGAATTGGCACAGCAGACAGCTATTGAAGCACTCAAAAACAGCGCAGTGGTCATATTCTGTGCCGACATCTCAAAAACCGACTGGGCCGAAGACGCCGCTATCCTGAACCTTATCAAGCCGAAAATTCTTGTGTCTATCGCAACAAAGTGCGATTTGCTCTCAGAACAAATTTTGTCTGAAAGTCTTGCCGTGTTGAACGAATCCTTCGGTACTGATTTTCTGCCCACTTCCACACAGACCAGTGCCGGAATAGAACTGCTACGGCAGATAATCGATGACAAGTTGACTGAGAAACCCGATATTCAGAAAACCGGCGGCATTGCCCTGACTTTCCGGCACAGAAAAGCTGTTACTGAAGCAATTGAGCAGATCAGTGAATCCATAGACGAATTGAACGCCGGCAACGATGAAGTCGTTGTAATGATGCTCCGCGCCGCCTATCAGGCCGTCAGCGATATCGAGCAGCCCGGGACAGCACATATCGACGAGCAGATATTAGGACAGATATTCAGCCGTTTTTGCATCGGCAAGTGAACCATGCCCACGAGCTACACAGAAAAACACAAAAATCGATTTGTTTGCTCTGTTGATTTTGCTATTATTAATGCTGCGTTTGACTAACAGCAAAAACTTTTTTCTTTTGGAGCAGGATAAGATATGAACCTAGAAAGATTAATTGCCATAATTGTATATCTGGGGCTGATACTAAATACTGCAGTTTATAGCCAGGAAGATTTGAGTGTTTTACCTGAAAAGATCGATGACATCCCGCCGGCTGATATGATGAGTAATTACCTGCGCCGGCATGCCGGACAGAAATTCGATGATTGGAAAGCGCAATACGAGCAGCGTAAAAACCCTGAGCAGATAGCCGCATACCAGAAACATCTTCGCGAGAAATTCATCGATGCCATCGGCGGCCTGCCTGAACGTACACCTCTGAATCCACAAGTGACAGGTGTAATTCAACTCGATGACTACCGTGTCGAGAAGATTATATTCGAAAGCCAGCCAAAACATTACGTCAGCGCCCTTTTGTTTTTACCTGATGCCGATAAATACAAGCCACCCTATCCGGGCGTATTGGTGCCCTGCGGTCACAGCGCTAACGGAAAGGCCCACGATGCTTATCAGACGATGGGGGCGCTTCTTGCTCTCAACGGAATGGCCGGGCTGGTTTTCGATCCAATCGACCAGGGCGAGCGAAGCCAGATGCCATCGCAACTTCCCAGACTTGCCGGTACAAGAGCACACACGATGCTCGGCATCGGTAGTATTCTACTCGGCCGCAATACCGCTACTTTCGAAATCTGGGATGGAATGAGGGCCATTGATTATCTGCAATCGCGCCCCGAGATCGATCCAAAGCGAATCGGCTGCACGGGCAACAGCGGTGGCGGCACGCAGACGTCGTACCTGATGTCTCTGGATGATCGGATTGTTGCCGCGTCACCGAGCTGCTATATTACCGGCTTCGAGCGGCTGCTGGATACAATCGGCCCACAGGATGCCGAACAGAACATTTACGGCCAGCTCGAATTCGGGATGGACCACGCAGACTACCTGATGATGCAGGCTCCGATGCCGATACTGATTTGTGCCGCAACGGAAGATTTCTTCGACATCACAGGCGTATGGAATTCGTTCCGCTATGCCAAAAGGCTCTACACGCGCATGGAATTTGCCGAACGTATCGAACTGCTGGAAAACGACGCCGGGCACAATTACAATCGGCTCCAGCGGCAAGGTGTTGTGCGTTGGATGTCACGGTGGCTGCTCAATAAAGATGTGCCGATTACCGAACCGGAAATCAAACTGCTCAGCGACGAGGAAGTACAGTGCGCTCCGGACGGCCAGGTCATGAATATTGATGGCGCAAGATCAACTTATGACCTGAACCGTGACTTCGAAAAAGACCTTGATGGCCGGCGTAAAAAGCTATGGACAGACGGCAATCAAGCCGAGTTGCTGAATGAAGTACGTAATATTGCCGGCATACGCAGGCTCGCAGAACTGCCCGAACCCAAGGTGACAAATTCCGGGATTGTTGAACGGAACGGTTATCAGATAAAGAAAATGATTTTAGCACCGGAGGATGGTATCTACCTGCCGGCACTTATATTCGTCCCTAAAACAAGCACGGGACAGCCCCCTGTCTTATACATTCATGAACAGGGCAAAGCTAATGATGCCGCTCCGGATGGGCCGATTGAAACTATGGTCAAAGCCGGCAAGCGCGTACTGGCCGTTGATGTGCGAGGCACGGGAGAAACTCAGCAGGGCAAACAGGGACAATTGAGCGGAGCTGCCGGGCCGGATTGGAAGGATGTCTTTACAGCCTACCTGCTCGGGCGCTCATACGTTGGCATGCGAGCCGAAGACATCCTTGTTTGTGCTCGTTTCATCAAGCAAGAGCAAGCAGAGCCCATCGAGTTAATTGCTGCCGGAAATGTCACTATTCCAGCGCTTCACGCCGCGGCGCTCGAACCGGAACTTTTCGGCTCGGTAAGTTTGACGGGTCTGCTCAGCTCTTGGTCGAACGTTATCGAGCTTGGTCGCTCATTCAATCAACAGGTCAATGCTGTACACGGAGCATTGAAAACGTATGACCTTCCTGACCTGGCAACGACACTGGGTGATAAGCTGATTATAAAAGAGCCACTGAACGCTCTGGGAGAATCCGTAGCAAAACAGTAAACCACATCAGAAGTATGGTCCTTTGGCTTCGGCCGATAGGCTTGTAGCAAAGGCCGGATGCTAAGTGAAAAGCGACGAATTTCTCTCGCTAATCAAGCGCCTTCTTTCGCCAAGCAGGATGATATCCCGAAGAACCTCTTTTGTCTTGGCCCCGTTCCATTTTTCCTCGAAGTGGGGATCGCGAACAATCTGGGCAATCGCCGCAAGTGCATGAAGATGGAAATTACGCTCATCCTTTGTCCCCATAATCACAAAGACGGCATGAACTTTCGGTTCCTTCTCGGAAAAGAAGATACCCTCCCGGCAGCGAGCAAGAAGTATATCGAAAGTGTGTTCTCCGGGAATAACGACATGAGGTATGGCAAGGTCAGGCCTTAACACAGTGCTGCTTTGTTTTTCTCTTTCGACGAGGAGCTTGAAAAGCTCATCAGTCTCGATGCCCAGGCGCGGCGACATCGCATCGGCGATGCGTTTGAAGAATTCTTCGAGCTGAATCGAGTGTTCTATGTCAAGGACTATCACTTCTTCGATAATATGGTCGAACCGGTCCTTTATGATTTCATCTCTTTCTCTGATGATTTCTCGAAGCTCGCTCTCAAGCGAATGTGTTGTTAATTCTTTTGCAGTGATTCTCTCTATCAGATGAAGAAGTGCGTACTCTCTTGTGGTTCTAATTCTGCCGTAGAACCAGTATACCAACAAGCCTCCAACGACAAGAATGAACGTTATAACAAGAGCCTCTATGCCCATCTCGAATATCAACAGACCGAATCCGATTATCCCAGCAATCTGCATCCAAGGATACAGCGGCGAACGAAACTTCGGCTGGTAATTCTGCAGCCGACTCTCTCTCAGGATAATGACCGAAATGCATGAAAGAATGTTGGTCAGGATAAGGACAACTGAAGCAGCTTCAACCAAAATCTCAAGTCTGAGCAAAAGAGCCATCGCAATCAACAGGCCCGTTACGATAAGTGCCGTATGAGGAGTGCCGAACCTCTGATTGATTCTACCCAATGATCCGGGCAGAAGGCCGTCTCGGCTCAGCGGCACAAGAGACCTGGCAGCAGTCATTATCCCAGCGTTGGCAGTCGAAAGAAACGCAAAAATAGCCGCAAAGCTCAGTACGACTCTGCCGAACTGTCCCATGAAAACAGAAGCGCCATCGGAAATGGGCGTCAGAGACTGGCTTAGCACCTCCGGTTCCAGCACGCCTGCTGTTACCAGAACCATCAATCCGTAAAGCAGGCTTACAACCAGCAGTGAAATAACCATGCCCAGAGGGATGTTTCGTGTCGGATTTTTAATCTCTTCGGCGACGCTGGCAATCTTCAACAAACCCGCATACGAAACGAAAACAAAGCCCGTGGTGAATAAAACAGGTGTAAATCCATTCGGAGTAAACGGAGCAAGATTTTCAATACGGATCTTGCTCAAGCCAAACAGAATATAAAGAACCATAGGTATAAGCAGAGCAACTACAAGACCGACCTGTGTTCTACCGGCGTGCTTGATTCCCACCAGATTTATCAGAACAAAACCGGCACAAAACAGAACCGATAACAAATGCAGGTTGGCATCGATAATCAGGGCGGTGAAGATGGAAATTCCGACAAGCGCAAATGCACTTTTCATCGAAAGTGAGAACCAGCTCAGCAGGCCGGCAACAGTTCCCGCCGCCGGGCCCAGGCTGCGAACAACAGTAAAGCAATCGCCGCCGGCCCTGGGCATGGCCGTGGTCATCTCCGCAATACTCAGCATCCCGGGCAGCGACAGAAGGCCGGCCAGAAGATAGCTGACAATAACCGCAGGCCCCGCTCTGGCATAAGCCAGTCCCGGTAGAATAAACAATCCGGAACTGACCATAGCACCGGTGGCGATACAAAAGACATCAAGCAAATTGAGATCCTGTTTCAGTTTCACTGGTCAACTTTCCAGCTTTAGAATGTTGCCGGTCATTTCAGCAGGATATATAAACGAGACAGTAATTTATTCTCTTCCTCCGGATAAAAATTCCATACAGACTCTCCATAGGCAGCGCAGCCTTGCTATCGATCAGTGCCCGATGAGTACGAAGTATACCATCCGCTCCTAAAAAGTCAACAAGCCGGGACAGGTCACTTAATTTTGTACCTGCGCTCCGGCTTATTGCATTTTCTATTCTCCATCCGGCCTGTCTGGGAGCCGGTGGAAGAGTCAAAACTGTTAGCATTCAGTTTTAATATTTCAATTAGCTGTCTTTGGCCTCGAATTCAGCATCGATGACGTCATCGGGCTTTTTCCTTTGAGCTTCTCCCTCTGGTGGTGGCGGAGCCTGCGAGGCATCACCCGTCGGGGCAGAAGCGGCCTGCTTTTTGGCTGCTTCTTCATAAAGGACCTTGCCCAATTCCTGGCCGGCAGTACCAAGGTTTTCAATCGCCTTCTTTATGGCGTCTGCGTTTTCACCCTTGATTGCTTCTTTGAGATTGTTGACTGCGTTTTCGATATTGCCGCGGGTTTCTGCAGAGACTTTATCGCCATGCTCTTTTAGTGTTTTTTCCGTCGAATAAATCAACTGGTCGGCCTGGTTCTTCAGGTCTACCACTTCTCTCTTTTTCTTATCTTCCTCGGCGTGCGATTCGGCTTCTTTGGTCATCTTTTCTACTTCCTCATCGCTTAAACCCGAGCTGGATTTAATCTCAATCGACTGCTGTTTGCCGGTTCCCAAGTCTTTGGCCGAGACGTTCAGAATACCGTTGGCGTCGATATCAAAGGCCACTTCAATCTGTGGAACACCTCGCGGCGCCGGCGGTAGTTCGGTAAGCTGGAACCTGCCGAGCGTGCGGTTGTCTCTGGCGAATTCCCGCTCACCCTGCAGTACATGGATGTCAACGGTCGTCTGGCTGTCGGCTGCAGTCGAGAAAATCTCTTTCTTGCTGGTCGGAATCGTGGTATTGCGCTCGATCAATCTGGTCATTACTCCACCCAATGTCTCGACACCCAGCGAAAGCGGTGTTACATCAAGCAACAAAATATCTTTTACACCCGCGTCACCGGCAAGGACTGCACCCTGAATGGCGGCACCGACTGCTACGACCTCATCGGGATTAATGCTCTTGTTCGGCTCTTTGCCAAAGATGCCTTTGACAATCTGCTGGACTTTCGGAATTCTTGTCGAACCGCCGACGAGCAGAACTTCTGCAATATCACCGGCTTGGAGCTTTGCGTCATCGATGGCTTTGTGACATGGAGTTTTAAGCCGCTCAAAGATAGGTTCTGCGAGCGATTCGAATTTACTGCGGCTGATGGTAATCTGCATGTGCTTTGGCCCTGAAGCGTCGGCGGTGATAAACGGCAGATTGACCGTACTCTCAAGCTGTGAACTCAATTCGCATTTTGCTTTTTCGGCAGCCTCTTTGAGTCTCTGATGCGCCATCGCATCTTCTCGAAGGTCGATACCTTCAGTCTTTTTGAATTCGTCGGCCAGGTAATTAATCAGCATGGCGTCAAGATCGTCACCACCCAAATGCGTATCGCCGTTGGTGCTGAGCACTTCAAAGACATTATCACCGATATCGAGAATCGATATATCGAAAGTTCCTCCGCCAAAGTCGAAGACGGCGACCTTTTCATTCTTTTTCTTCTCAAGCCCGTACGCAAGTGCGGCGGCGGTCGGCTCATTGATTATACGTTCGACCTCAAGCCCAGCGATCTTGCCGGCGTCTTTTGTAGCCTGCCGCTGTGAATCGTTAAAGTATGCCGGGACGGTAATAACGGCGTTTGTTACCTTCTCGCCCAGATAATCTTCTGCAGTTTTCTTCAGATCCTGCAGAATCATTGCCGAAATCTCAGGGGGAGTATATTCCTTACCCCTGACTTTAACCTTTACCAGCTCATCCGCGGCCCCGGTTATTTTATACGGCACAATCTTCTCTTCCGACGAAACCTCATTATGTCGCCGGCCCATAAAACGTTTAATGGAAAACACCGTGTTTTCCGGATTTGTGACCTGCTGATGACGTGCAATTTGCCCGACAAGTCTTTCGCTCTTATCTGTAAAGCCGACCACCGAAGGAGTAAGCCGGGATCCGGAAGAATTGATCAGCACTTTCGGCGCTGAGCCTTCCATCACGGCCACCACTGAATTTGTCGTTCCCAAGTCTATTCCAATAATTTTACCCATAGTCATATTCCTTTCGAAATAGTTTTATACCTCAGAGTCTTTATGTGCAAAAAACGTGCCAAAGAAAGGATTACACCGGCCGAAGTCCCTTAAATCGCTTTATAACAAGAATTTAACTTTTTTCTCGCCCCGATTTCATAATTTCAGAACGTCAATTTTAATGCCATTTTGGCAGATTCGGCCAGGATTATGAAGCAATAAATAAAATTGTCATTCCGAAGCCTTCAGTCAGCAATAGTAAATCGAAAATCGCAAATTTCAATGTTTCTTTGAGACAGCACTTATTATATGTTTTTCAAATCCTTCGATTCGAATGATAATTTACTAAACCAGCCTACAGAAAGTCCGATATTTTCTCGATTTATCCGACATATTATGGTATATTTATGTTCATGAGTTTAATAATCAGGAGGTCATAACGATGTAGTGACGGGCAAAGCCGGGATAATTCTGCGGATTCTCAATATATTCTACAGATGTATTCTAAGTGAATCTCTGACGGAAAGGAAAATGCACAATGAAAAGGTTTCAGGATTCGAAGAAGAGATTGGTCGTCATTGGAATTGTCATCGTGGTTTTATTAACACAGCCTGGAATCGGTTCGGATACTGAAGGAGTGCCGCTCAGAGCAAATGCGGGATTGCTCCGGTATGCCGCCCGCGAACCGGTTGTGCTCGACGGCACGGATTCTTATGATCCGGATGATTCCGGCACCCTAAGTTATGCGTGGCGTCAGATTTCCGGCCCGTCCGTAGTAATTACCGATGCAAACGTTGCCACCCCTGAGATTAGCAGCTTCATCCAGACGGATGAGATTCAGGAATGCGAGTTTGAGCTGGTGGTTAGTGACGGTGAGCTGACAAGTCTGCCTGATAGTGTAAAGATCATCATCGTTCCCAATTTCGGTTCCAGCACGCTGAGACTGGAGAATGCTTCGTTTGATGCAAACAAGCCAACAGTAATTTACTTCGGCGGGGGAGATTGCATAAATGGTTACTCAGGACAACCCTGGAACGGTGGTCCCGCCTGGATGAATAGAGCCAATGTAATAGGATTTCCCAGTGGATATACGCCTGACAGCGGTACAACTGAGCAAACGTATTACAAGTATGGTGATATGATTATCGCGTACCTTTCAGCAGCGGCACCAGACTACAAACAACCAATCCAGACGATAGGATGGAGTACGGGTGGAATGCCTGCTATAGATGTTGGCATACACCTGAACCGGGTTTACAGAGATCCCAGATACGCAGTCAACCAAGTAACACATCTTGACGTCAACCCGGCCTGTCGCGACACATATTTGAGTATGGTCGTCTATCTTGACTCTGTTGAGTTGTTCCTGACGAGCTCAGTTGATGGGGAACGATGTTGGCTCGAGTTCTACTATGGTACTGCGGCATATCCATATGAACCGATGTCGCGCAGTAACTTCTTGTGGGTTCGCACTGGGCTTTCTCACAATGATGTTCCAAACTGGTATCGCAACTCGCTTGCAGGTAGCGACATGAACATCTTCAACGGCGGCGGCGTTGGCGGGGCGTACTGGTCTGTTATCGGGCCGGGCAAGAACCTGCAATTAACTTCGGAAGCCGGCGTTTATTATTTTGAGTGGAATGGTAACACGCAGACTGGTGAAATGGGCTTTTTCAACCAATCACAGTATCCCGGAAGGCTGCCGGAACCTGTCACACTTGTTGTCTTGGATTCTTCCTTACTTACGGAAGATGATCCCAACGGCGTTGTTTTGACCTGTGAGGAAAGTGAGAATGTCGTCGGATATCAGCTTCTGTCTGGCTCTAATCCCTACAATGTCGCGGACTATAACATCGTCACTGAGAGTAATTCTCCCCCTGAGGTTACCGTAGCCATGCTTCCTTCGTCGGATACATGGTGGACCGTTAAGGTCCGTGATGCCTACGGATCTACGATCTATGCTGATCCGGTACGTGTGGGTCTTCCAGTTGGCGTGATTTCCTACTGGAAGCTGGACGAGGCTGAGGGCATCATCGCCGAAGATGCTGCCGGTGACAATCACGGCGTTCTTCTTGGCGAGCCTCAATGGCAACCGGACGTGGGGCAGAAAGACGGGGCGCTGCAACTCGACGGAATTGACGATTATATCAGTACGGATTTTGTGCTGAATCCGGCGGATGGGCCGTTCAGCGTCTTTGCCTGGGTCAATAGCAGTGTGCCTGGGGGCGTGGTAATTTCTCAGCTCGATGGTATTGGCGGCAGCGGTGAGACCTGGCTTGGGACCGAAGCAGTAAGCGGCAAGCTTATGACCGGCTTAGTTGCTCCGCCTGTTGGACGGTTTGTACCGAAACCGCTAATCTCGGAATCAGTCATCACCGATGGCCAATGGCACAATGTCGGCTTTGTCTGGGATGGTGCACACAGGTTTCTATATGTTGATGGTGTCGAGGTAGCAAAAGATGCGGCGGCTCAAAATCCGCTGAAATCTGCTACCGGCGGTCTATACATCGGCTCCGGCGAGAATCTCGAAGCCGGGACTTTCTTCTCCGGCCTGATCGATGATATTCGTATCTATGATAAAGCACTGAGTGCAGAAGAAGTCGCCGCATTGGCCGAATAGCTATGATAAAAAGTTCTGCTATTTAAAGTTGATTAACAAGGAATGAAGGATGTTGTCAACTTTTACGCGGGTCGTCCTGGTTCAGAGCTGAGCGGATGATCTGTGCACGAAGGGCGTCTCTGTGAGTGGGGTCAAGTGGCTTGCCGTAGTTCAGCTGTAAGTGGGCCGGCAGGGTCAGCATGAACAATCGATTGATCGTGGCGATGGAAAGGGGGGAAGTCTTATTAGGATCGTCGCTGGTGCCGCAGAGCGCACGAAGCTTTTCTATTGCGGGTGTTGAAGCTCCCATGCGCTGGTGCATATTGATACCCAATCGCAGATGGCTCAGCAGGAACAACGCCTCCTGCGAGCTAATCAGGCGGGCATTCTGGAGCAGGGCCATCGCGCGGGAGATTTTATCGTCGAGGACATCGGACTGCTTAGACAGCAGTTGTGACCTAGCGGCATTTTCGTATTCGATGATCTCGGGAATGATGGTCTTCTCGAATCGCGAGACGATATCCGCTTCCGAAACACCGAGCGTCGCCTGGTTGGACAATTGATAAAGGTCGCTGGCCGCCTCGGTCCCTTCGCCGAAAAGTCCTCGCACGGCAAGATTCATATCCCTTGCGGCGTTGAAGAACTTTTCGATCTGGCCGGTTATTTTCAAAGCCGGCAGGTGAAGCATCACTGAAACCCTTATTCCGGTGCCGACGTTCGTGGGACAGGCCGTCAGGTACCCGTAACGAGGGCTGAATGCGAAATCGACCTTTTTTTCTATCATATCGTCAATGCGGTTTATCTGCTGGGCACACTGGGAGATCTGGCAGCCCGCTTTTAGCACCTGGATTCGGAGATGATCCTCTTCGTTGATCATCGCCGTGAAGAATTCCCGCTCGGCGATTACTACTCCTCGCGGGCCTTTGCCGAAGGCATGGTGCCGGCTTATAAGATGCCGTTCCACGAGAAAATGTTTGTTCAGAGTCGGGGCATCATCCACGCTGACATAGAAGACTTTATCGCCAAGGTCGAGCGACATCATAATGTCTCTGAGCTTGTCGAGTATTTCGGATTTCTCTTTATCCGAACAGCGGCTCAGAAATTTGTAGCCGGCAAGATTTCTGGCAAGGCGGATCCGTGAGGATATTACTATATCGGCCAAAGGCCCGGAGCCGTCGAACCATTCATTTATATCATTGCTTATATCGGTCAATTTCATCTTTGTATCGCGTGTTATCTATAGCGCCGTTATTGTTCGCTTTGTTTTATCTTGTCCCGCAGTTCGGCGGCCAGTTCATAATCTTCGCTTTGCACGGCCGCATCCAGTTGCTGTCGAAGGTTCAGCAGTTCCATCTGCTTTTTTGTATCACTGGGTGTCTTCAACGGGATTTTGCCACAATGAGCAGTTTTGCCATCGTGTGCTTTTTCGATAAGAGCAAGAAGTGTTTTCTCAAAAACCTCGTAATCGTTAGGACAACCAAGAGTTCCTTCCTTGCGGAATTGCGCCAGAGTAAAGCCGCAGTTAGGACAGGCAAGACTCTGCTCCGAAGAACCGGAAAGCTCGTCATCCGAAGGCTGGACCGCCAGCAGATTGCTTAGCAGCTCATTTATCGGGATATGACTCTTGACAGTAATGTCCTGCTCGACGGCGCACTGCTCACAGATGTGCATTTCCGTGCGCACTCCATCAGCGATCTCCGTCAGGTGGATCGTCGCATCGTTCTTGTTACAAATCTGACACTGCATAACTTATTTTGTCTCTTGTATATCTGCCTCTTGCGTAGGTGCTGTTGCAGGTACCCATCCAAAATAATTCAATTACCACCATCTATTATTATAACAACAAAAGCGTATTGCACAATATGTATTAAGATGAAAACGCCTGAATCCGACAAAAAATAATCGACAAATTCAGAAGTCCGCTCAAGAACGAATTTTTTATTCCCGGAACATTGCCGAGCAGCCCGGCTCCTCAACAATCCGGACATTTTGCAGTTTTACGCCTTCGGGCAGCTCGATAAGCAGTTTTTCATAGATATATTTCGCGACGTTCTCGGCAGATGGATTATTCTGCTGAAAATAACCGATGCTCTCCAACGCCTTATTATTAAACCCGGCAACCGTTTTATCAATCATCGCTTTAAGTGCCCGAAAGTCCATTACAACTCCCATATTATTGAGCTTTTCACTGCTGAGATCGGCGGTCACGACCCAGTCATGATCGTGAACGGGCTCTTTTGAGCCGTCCGGCAAAGTTAATTGATGTGAAGCTCGAAAGTGTCTTTCTACGCTGATTGTAAACATGTTTAGCACAAATCTGAATATCGAATATCCGGCATGATTTTACTTCTTAAGACGCTGTTTCAAACGCTCCTGGATGCTTTTGGGAATCAAATTTGACAGATCTCCGCCTAATGATGCAACCTCGCGAATCCTCCGCCTAATGATGCAACCTCGCGAATCAAAGTCGAGCTGGTAAAGCCGTACTGTTCGCTGGTCATAATAAAGACCGTCTCTATACCGGCCACGGCCCTGTTGGTCATGGCAAGCTGGAATTCATACTGTACGTCGGTAAGGCTTCGCAGGCCGCGGAGGATTACATCGGCCTTTTTTCCAGCGGCATATTCGACTGTCAATCCTTCGAAACTTTCTACGGAAACGCCCGGCATTTTACGCTGTTCTATCAATTCTGCTATCATCTCCACACGCTCTTCGGGCGTGAAAAGCTGGTTTTTAACCGGACTACGCCCCACTGCTATTACCAGCTCATCAAAGAGCTTTATGCCGCGTTCAATAACATCCAGATGCCCGTTCGTAATCGGATCGAACGAGCCGGGAAAAATCGCCCTGACATTCTTTTTATTCATCGACACAACCTTGTTTCAAAAATCCGGGAATTAACTCTGCTTTCAGTTCAATATCAGCAATATATTAAGTGATTCCCGATCAATAATCAATTGTCATTTTTCAGCCACTGATTGAGCCAACCGATTACGGTTTCGTGCCAGAGGATTGAATTCGCGGGCTTCAGGACCCAGTGGTTTTCATCAGGGAAATAGAGCAGTTTGCTTGGAATTCCCCGCCGCTGAAGAGCATTAAATGTGCCCAATCCCTGGGTATCGACCACGCGAAAGTCCTGAGCCCCGTGGATTACGAGCATGGGAGTCTTCCAGTTTTTGACAAAATTGATCGGATTGTGCTTTTCATAGCTTTCGGGATTGTCCCATGGAGTGCCTTCGCGATCCCACTCGGGAAACCATAATTCTTCGGTATCATAATAAGCCATACGCTCGCAAAGGTTGCCGTCATGGTTGACAAGGCAGCGGAAGCGGTCGGGCCAGTTGCCTGCGATCCAGTTTATCATATAACCGCCAAAAGAAGCGCCTAGTGCTCCTACTCTTTCGCCGTCCATCCAGGGATAACGCTCCAAAGCCGCAGTCAGGCCTTTCTGCAAATCTTCCAATGGTTTGCCGCCCCAGTCGGCCCGGATCGAATCACAAAATGCCTGGCCATAACCGGTCGAACCATGGAAATCGACCATCACAGCAGCGTAGCCAGCCCCGGCATAGGCTTGTGGATTCCAGCGATAATGAAAAGAATTGCCGAATGAACCCTGCGGGCCGCCGTGAATTAAAAACGCCACAGGGTATTTTTTTTCAGGATCGAAATCGACTGGTTTTACTATATAGCAATAAACCGTCTCATCATTCCAGCCGGCAAAGGTGAACTGCTCATAATCACCCATGCGAGCAGCGGCAACTTTTTCAGTGTTCACTCTGGTTATTGGCCGCACATCGCTGCCATCTGGATTCGCAGAATACAGTTCTACTGGAGAGCTTAGACTGGACAGACCGTAAACAATTCTATCCCCAGCTATACATGGCGAACCGGCCCTGCCCAGCTTGACGATAGTCCGGGTTGCACCGGTTTTAACATCGATGGAAAAAAGCGATTTCTGACCTGTGTTGGCCGACGTGGTATAAATAGCATCTCCGTCCACCGAGAAGCAAATGTCTGATGGGCTGCGGTCCCAGTCTTCGGTCAATACCCGCTCCAGACCACCCGGCCAGCGGCGAAGAATGATGCGAAAGCGGTCGGATTCGTAGCCGGGTCTGGTCATAGCAAGGTAAGCTAAAGTCTTGCCGTCAGGGGAAAAAACTGGATTAGTATCCCACGCCTGGTTTTTCTCAGTCAGACATTCCGGCGGCTCCGAACCATCAATGGGAGCCAGGTAAAGATCGAAATCCGTTGACCATGGCTCTTGATTATCCACGTCACGGGCCGTAAAAATTACGCCCTTGCCGTCCGGAGTAAATGTCATTTCTTCCGGGCCTCCGAACGGTTTGGATGGTGTATCGGCATCCATACCCTTCATCACATCCACTGCCTTGCCTCCCCCAAAGGGCATTACGAACAAATGTGAACGACGACCGTCCTTCCATGTGTCCCAGTGGCGAACGAAGATGCGGTCGTAGATTCGCCCGTTCGTTTTTCTTTTCTCCATTTCATCGAGCCTGTCTTTTGTTTCGGCTAGCGTGTTGCAGTCCGGGAAAACTTCCATCGTAAAAGCAATGTGCTGGCCATCAGGAGCGACAATAAGATTTCCCACATCAAGAGGCTGGTCGGTCACCTGCTCGGCCTCGCCGCCGTCAATCGCAATACGCCAAACCTGCGAAGAATCGGACCGTGTGGATACAAACCAGATCGATTTGCCATCCGGCGCCCAGCGTGGATTGGAATCAGCAGCCTTGTGAGATGTCAACCGGTGAAGATTGGTCCCATCGGCACCAACCACCCAAAGGTCGGTCAGCCCTTTATTTGCTTCAAGGTCCGTCTTACGCAGAACGAAAACAATCCACTTGCCGTCCGGCGAAACTTGCGGATCGGAAATTCGATCCATCGCCAGCATGTCGTGGATAGAAAACGGATGATTCCGGTCGAGGCCGGCTGGAAATACCAAACCGGCCATTATAAACAGAATGAGTAAAAATGAATATTTCAAACTCATGATTTTCTCCTAATTCGACATGATCGGATAAATAGTTACATGCTGTTTTGGATAAAATTTATTTTGAAGCAGTTTTATTTTCTTCTTTTGTTAGTATAATTGGGATATCGAGCCAGAATGTAGAACCTTCGCTCCGACCTTTTGGTGGACTCTCCATCCCAATGCTGCCAGCTAACATCGTGGCTAACTCGGTGCAGATAGCGAGCCCCAAACCGCTGCCGGTTGTTTCGCGGGTCAGCGAGCCATCAGCCTGACGGAATTTCTCAAAAATCTTTTCCCTGTCAGACTCGCTAACTCCACATCCAGTATCGGTTATGGCGATTCGTATCATTCGAGGCTCAGGGCCTTTACCCTGGGCTCCGGGCGACGGAAATTGAGCTTCAATCTCAATTCTGCCACGCTCAGGGGTAAACTTTATCGCGTTGCTTAAGAAATTATAAAGGATCTGCTGGACCTTACCTACATCCGTTACAACGAGCGGCATATCAGGCTGGACAATCAGCTTGATTTTGATTTTCTTCTTCTTCGTAATAAGTGAGAATTGAGACAGGAGATTTTCAAGCAAATCAGCCACAGAAGTTTCTCCTATATGCAATTCTATCTTCCCTGCCTGGGTTTTCGCCAGTTCCAGCAGGTCGTTAATCATATTAAGAAGGCTGTTGCCGCTGGTTATAATATTCTCAGCATATCTTTGTGCCTTTTCCTTTTTCAGTAAAAGAGGCTTGTCCCTCAATACCTGGGCAAATCCTAATATTGCATTCAATGGTGTTCTGAATTCGTGCGAGATATTCGCCAGGAATTCGCTTTTGATTTTGTTGGCTTTGAATAATTCGATGTTCCGGGTTGAAAGTTCAGCGATTTTAGCGTCGAGTTGTTTGTTCGCCTGACGCAGTTTCTTCTGTGTTGCCTGGAGGGTATCGAGCATGTGGTTGAACGCTTTGGCGAGCTTTTCATATTCGTCGCGAGTAGCTATCGAGCTTCTGATTTCGAGATTCCCCTCGGCGACATTATTTGCCAGCGCACGCAGTTGCCGGATAGGTCGGAGAATCAGGCGCTGTGTTATCATATAAAAAACAACTATCGCGCCGGCGCCGCCAATAAGCCCGGCCACGACAATCCAGATACGATTCATAAAAACCGTTCTATTGATTTCACCGGTAAGGTCCCGGGATTGTATAAGCACAGCACCGATCAGCTTATCGAGAGCAAAGGGCTCGGCCGATCCCTGTGTATTGTGACAGCTTATACAGTGACTGGTCGCTCTGAAGATTCGTATGTAATGACTCTCAAAACGATCTTCATTCCTCTGGAGCAATATATTTTCATCTCTGTCCGGATCATCTTTCAACACCTCGACCATTTTTCTGACATCTATATCCAACTGCGAGAGCACGCTATCATCGTCTTCGAAACGAATCCAGGTTATCTCGGTATTGTTAGGATCACGGACCTGGCCAATACTATCCAGCGGCGAAAGATTCTGGCTGGATTCTTTTTGCCGGAAATGCCGGTCGAGCATTACCATCGACCTCGATCGCCCGGAATCGAGCAGGTTTTTTTTTATAAGCTGGCCCATCCATATATAAGGTATAGATAGTGCCAATGTCAGGACCAGGAGTACTGCGGCACCAAAAGTTACCTGAACCTTTTTCGCCAGCGATAAAGGCCAGAACCGCAGAAATCTCAAGAGCCTTTGCCAAAAATGACGTATTTTTACACGCATAAATTCAGAACCTGCTGTCACCTACTTCTTCTGCTCTTCGATTTTCTGCTCAATTATATGTGAATGCCTTTGCATTCGCAGGTTAAGCTCGTCGAGCTGCTTTTGGTCCACCTCGCTCGGCGCATCGGTTAAGAGACACTGACCTCGCTGTGTTTTTGGAAAGGCGATAACATCACGAATATTCTCTGTGCCGGTAAGCAACATGACCATCCTGTCGAGGCCGAAAGCGATTCCCCCGTGCGGCGGAGCACCATATTCGAGGGCCTTTAAAAAGAATCCAAATCGCTGCTGGGCCTGCTGCCTTGAGATATTGAGCAGGTCAAAGACTTTCTGCTGTACTTTGGGATTATGGATACGAATACTTCCACCACCAATTTCAGAACCGTTTACGACGATATCGTAAGCCTGCGAACGGATGTTGGCCGGATCCGTTTCGAGCTTACCCAAATCCTCTTCCACAGGAGAGGTAAAAGGATGGTGCAGCGAATCGTATCGCTTTTCGTCCTCGTTCCACTCGAATAGCGGAAAATCCACAATCCACACGAATTCGAATCGGCCCTTGTCGTAAAGATTCAAATCACGGGCGAGTTTGCATCTCAACGGCGCCAGAGACTTGTTGACCACATCTTCACTGTCGGCAACAAACAACATCAGATCGCCATCCTTTGCTCCGAAGCGTTCGAATAACTGCTGCTGTAAATCCGGACCGAAGAACTTGGCAGTACCACCGAGCAGAGAAAGCGAACCGTTTTCTGACTTGACTTTCGCCCAGGCTAATCCTCTGGCTCCATAATCCGCGACAAAACCTGTCAATGTCTTTTCGATATCGCTTCGGGAATACTTATCGCCGCTGGGCGCGCACAGGCCCTTGACGATCCCGCCTTTTTCAATAGCTGATGTGAAAACGTTAAACGAAGTTTGTTTTGCTAGATCGGAAACATTCTTGAGCTTCATATCAAAACGCAGGTCCGGCCTGTCGGTGCCGTAATCAGCCATCGCTTCATTGTAAGACATTCGCCGCATTGGCACTTTAACATCCACATCAAGAATCCGCTTCCAGACTCGTGCTACCATATCCTGATGAACATCGATGACATCATCCACATCGACGAAGCTCATCTCGACATCGATTTGCGTAAATTCGGCCTGCCGGTCGGCTCGCGGATCCTCATCACGGAAGCAACGTACAATCTGGAAGTATTTTTCGACGCCGCTTACCATGAGAATCTGCTTGAATAGCTGCGGCGATTGGGGTAGAGCATAGAAACAGTTCCTCATAAGTCTGCTCGGTACGAGAAAATCTCGCGCCCCTTCCGGCGTGCTCTTGGCCAGCATCGGTGTCTCGATTTCCCAGAAGCCGAGCTTGTCGAAGTAATCCCGTACAGACATCGTCACCTGGTGCCGGGTCCGGAGTTTTTTCTGCATCTCCGGACGGCGAAGATCGATATACCGATTCTCCAGACGCAGCTCTTCGCCCGTTTTATCGGCGGCATCAATTTCAAACGGCGGTGTCTTCGAGGTATTGAGAATCACCATCTTTTCAATTGCAACCTCGATTTGGCCGGTCGCCAGCTTTGGATTCTCCATCCCTTCACTTCGAGGTTCAACAACACCTTCTGCTGCAATGACCCATTCGCAACGGGCTGTCTTTGCCAGTTTGTGCATTTCCGGTTGGGTTTCAGGGTCGAAAACGATTTGTGTCAATCCTTCCCTGTCTCGCAGATCGATAAATACCAAATTGCCATGGTCACGATAAGAATGAACCCATCCCGCCAATGCAACTTTTTTGCCGGCATCTTCAAGTCGAAGCTGCCCGCAATTATGTGTTCTTTTGAGCATTACAAAATCTCTCTTACATAAAAAGGTAATCAGAATTCCCGCGCGCGCGGAAACACCCACCAGACAGCATAGCCGAATAGGCAGGATTCGTCAATAGTGGTATTTGATATTTGATGCCGGGACTGCTATAAACAGCCAACAAATGAAATTGGCGAACAGATACAGCTTTAAAACTCAGTTTGTCTAAGGCAGTAATTGAGTTTTCTTTAATAGACCGGCTTTGGTTGAATCGACGGTTATAGTGAACTCACCTTTTCCTTCGACGATAAACTG
>WOR8_10000679_pt1 | contig 35104 bp, 27 predicted proteins | sample DeeMarSeWOR38_10_FD_19890 | JGI IMG/M metagenome (IMG submission 19890) | reverse complement strand
GGCATCGGTCGCCGGGCCCGTAACCACTTCCTCCACCCCCCGGTGGGTCAGAAACAGTTCCGTGGTGCCGGTCTCGGCACCCGCCTCCAGCCGGACACGGTACTGGTCGCGTGTCGCGGCCGAGTAGGCAACGTCGATCACCTTGCCCAGCGTGTTGCGGATCAGGCCCTGCGGGATATCGGCACGGTTTTCCGTCCAGCCGGTCTCGATAATGCCTACCCGCGGATCCTCCAGTTTCAGCAGAAAGCCTTCCTGCATCCAGAATTCCCTGACCCGGGGCCAGACCTGGGACGGCGTCTCCTGGATAACCAGCCATTGCTGGTCGCCATCGCGCTCGACCCGCAGGCCACCCGCATCGCTGGCAGGCAGCACCGCTTCCTTGCCGATGGTGGTATCCGCGTCCTGGTAGCGGGTCGAACTGATCGATTCGACCATGGCCGGTGCCTCGTTGATCGTGGTGGAGGACAGGTCCGGCGGCACCTCGAGCGCCGCGGTGGTGTCGCTCTTCCGGTAATCGACCTTTCTGCCTGGGGCGACCTTGTCAGCCGTACCACAGCCGTTCAGTAACAGCACGGCGATCAGCGCCAGCAAACCTGTTCGGGTAGAGACATTCACTTGCATCATATATTCCCAGTTCAATCCAGAAGGCCGGCGTGCCTGAGCGCCTGGCGCAGTGGTTCACGAAATTCTTCCGCCAGCGGTGTCAGCGGCAGCCGGATACCCTCCGGAATCATGCCCATTTCATACAGCGCCCACTTGACGGGGATCGGGTTCGACTCGAGGAACAGCGCACGGTGCAGCCCCCCGAGCGGCTGGTTGATGCGGGCAGCGAGATCGCGGTTGCCCGCCAGGGCGGCAGCACACATGTCGTGCATCGCCCGTGGTGCAACATTGGCAGTCACGGAGATATTCCCCTTGCCCCCCAGCAGGATGAGCTCCATGGCCGTCTCGTCATCACCGCTATAGACGTCGAGGCTGTCGCCACAGCACTCGATGATCGTGCGCGCCCGGTCCAGATCGCCGGTGGCTTCCTTGATACCGATAATATTGGAAATGCCGGCAAGGCGCTCAACGGTCGCCGGCAGCATGTCACATGCCGTGCGCCCGGGCACGTTGTAGAGAATCTGCGGTACCGGCACGGCCTCGGCCACCGCACGGAAATGCTGGTACAGGCCTTCCTGGGTCGGCTTGTTATAATAAGGTGTCACCAGCAGGCAGGCATCAGCACCGGCATCCAGTGCACAGCTGGTCAGGACAATGGCCTCGCGGGTGGAGTTGGCGCCGGTCCCCGCGATGACCGGTATACGGCCGGCCGCCATCTGCACCGTCCGGCGTATGACATGGCAGTGCTCGGTTTCATCCAGGGTGGCCGACTCACCGCTGGTACCCACAATGACGATGGCATCCGTGTGGTTCTCGACGTGGAAATCGACCAGCTGCTGCAGGCTGTCCTCGTCGATAGCGCCATCCCTGTGCATGGGCGTAACCAGCGCAACCATACTGCCGTGAAACATGTATCAGAACTCCGGTCCCGGTGTGAGACCGACATGGTACTGGCGCCACCCCCGACTGACAAGACAATCCCGGAGGCCGAAAGCCCCGGCAGCAGCCATCTGCCCGCTACCCGTACCCGCCAAAAATGGTAAACTGCCCGCCCGGTTAACAAGGACGGCGTCAAGGCCCGCATCTGCCCACTGTGAACAGTCAAGCAACAGCAAAATCGAACCAGCTGGTGATATCCGCCATCGGCGAGGACAAGCCCGGCATCGTCGACGAACTGTCACGCTGCATCATGAGCTGCGGCTGCGGCATTGCCGACAGCCGGATGACCATACTGGGCGGCGACTTCGCCATCCTGCTGCTGGTAGACGGCAACTGGAACAGCCTCGCCAAGCTGGAGACCCAGCTTGAGCCCCTCGAGGAACGCCTCGGGCTGACCATCACGGCGCGGCGCACGACACCGAAGGAACCGCGACGCGACCTGCTGCCCTACGGTATCGATGTGGCCGCCATGGATCAGCCGGGCATCGTCCACAACCTGGCCCGGTTTTTCTCGCAGCGGCAGATCAATATCCAGGAGATGGTCACATCGAGCTACGCCGCGGCCCATACCGGGACACCGATGTTTACCGTTCACATGACCGTTGATATCCCGGCCAGCCTGCAGATCTCCACGCTGCGCGAAGAGTTCATGGACGTCTGCGACCAGCTCAACCTGGACGCCGTCATGGAACCGGTGAAGGCGTAGACAGGCAGCCGCGACTGCCGTTTGCAGCCGGCCCGCATTACAGGCAACCCGACCCTGAGGAACAACGCGAGACATGGCCAAGGTATCCCTGGGAAAGAAAGTAACCGGCTTCACACTGCCGGCAACCGGTGAACAGGAAATATCCCTTGCCGACCTGAAGGGCAGGAATGTCGTGCTGTATTTCTATCCCAAGGACAGCACGCCGGGTTGCACCACCGAGGGCCAGGACTTCCGCGACAGGATACACAGCTTCCGCCGCCGGAACACCGTCATACTCGGTGTATCGCGGGACAGCATCAAGTCACACGAGAACTTCAAGGCCAGGCAGCAGTTTCCGTTTGAACTGCTGTCCGATGCCGACGAGACACTCTGCAGGCAGTTCGACGTCATCCGGGAAAAGAACATGTACGGGCGCAAGGTCATGGGCATCGAACGCAGCACCTTCCTGATCGACGACAGGGGCGTGCTGCGCCGGGAATGGCGCAAGGTGAAAGTCCCCGGCCACGTCGACGAGGTACTGGAGGCAATCAGGGAACTGTAAAAGGCTGTCATGCGCCCGGGCGCAGGACGGTTTTCAGGCTGACGCCGGTTTTTCCGCCGTCTCCTCCCCCGCCTCTTTCTTCGGCCAGGCATTCAGCACGGCCTGTACCAGCGTTGCCAGCGGGATCGCGAAGAACACCCCCCAGAGACCCCATATCCCGCCAAAAACCAGCACGGCGATAATGATCGCCACCGGGTGGAGATTGACAACCTCGGAGAACAGCAGCGGCACCAGCAAGTTGCCGTCCAGCGCCTGGATGACGCCATAGGCAAGCACAACCCAGGCAAAATCCGCACTCCAGCCCCACTGGAACCAGGCAATAATGGCGACGGGCAAGGTCACCACGGCCGCGCCAATGTAGGGAATGATCACTGACAAACCGACCATGGTGGCCAGCAGCAGGGCATATTGCAGTCCCATCAGCGAAAAGGTCGCAAACGTCACGGCGCCGACAATAACAATCTCCCAGACCTTGCCACGCACATAGTTCGCGACCTGCAGGTTGACGTCATGCCAGACCTGGTCGGCAAGCCGGCGCTCTGCCGGCATGCGCACGCTGAACCAGTTCAGTATGTTTTGCTTGTCCTTGAGAAAGAAAAACGCCAGCACCGGTACAAGAATAATGTAGACCATCAGCGTGATCAGGCCGACCACCGAGGCAAACGACATCGACAGGACATGCTGCGTCATCTCGGCGATCTGGCGCCGGATCGCGTCGATCAGTTCTGTCACCTGGGTCTCGGTAAACAGGTTCGGGTATTTGTCCGGCAGCCGCAGCAGCGCTTCCTGGCCCTGCCCCAGCATGACCGGCAATTGATGGACCAGCTGTGTCACCTGGAATGACAGCCGCGGCATCAGCCAGAACAGCGCAAACACCAGGAAGGTCATGAAGAAAATGAACACCAGCACCACGGCGGAGGTCCGCGGAGCGCCCAGACGGGTGCACTTTCCCACCACGCCATCCAGCAGGTAGGCAATGATGATGCCTGCCAGCACCGGCGCCAGCATGTCGCCGAAGTAGATGGTGACCATGAAACCGACCACCAGCAGCAGCCCGAGGATAACCACCTGCGGGTCAGTAAAATAACGGTCGTACCATACGCGCAGGATATTCATGCCGTGTCGTCACAACCCTGGCAGAGTTGACGGTAATGCTCGCGGAAAATCTCCTCGAGTGCATCAATCGCGCCGGAGGCCTCGGTACCCTGCAGGATATGCCTTGCCATGAGGTCGGAGGTCGCGCTCAGCATCAGACTCTTGTCGAGCATGGGATAAGTCCTCGACAGGCGTTTCAGTGCACCGACCACGGTCTCGCTGTCAGGCCGCTCGATGGGTTCCGGGGCGGGTATCACGGCGGACTTCGCCGCGGGTGGCGCCGGCGGCGGCGCAACAGCCGCGCCCGCGCGCTGCGCGAGAAACTCGCCGAACGCGAGCAGGGTCGCCCTGTCGGTGGCGTCAAGTTGCCGGAAGATCCGGCTCAGTTGCTGCTCGGTCGCGTTCATCTAGGCAATATAGCCCGGCTGCTGTGCGGTGCAATGCCGGACAGGCAGGCACCCTGCCCGTGCGCGGGGCCGGCAACCGGCCCCCGGGAACTGCACGGTATCAGCCATTCTGATGGGATTCGCAGTAGGCGCGGGCAAAACTGAGCAGTTCATCCATTGCCCGCTGGCGGAATTTCTGCTTTTGATGCACAAAGGAGAACGGTCGCTGGATCGGTGGATCCAGATCCAGCGCCACCAGCGAGCCCAGTTGCAGTTCCTTGTGGATTGTCACCTCGGAGACAATCGAGACACCCATGCCCGCCTCGACGGCACCCTTGATGGCCTCGGGGCTGCCCAGCTCCATGGAGATATGCACGTCACTGGCCTGCATGCCGAGATCCGTGAGGTATTCCTGGATAACCTCACGGGTACCGGAACCTTCTTCGCGCGCGATATAGGCATTTTCCAGCAGGTCTTTTATCGCCACGGTCTCCAGCGAGGCAAGCGCGTGCTGCGGCGGGACAATGGCCACCAGCCGGTCCTTGCGACACTCCTCCACCACCAGGTTCTTGTTCATCACCGGCGCCTCGACCACGCCGAGGTCGATATCGTTGTTCTCGACCATGGACACGATTCCGTCCGAGTTGGAAACCTTCAGGTGGACATTGATATCGGGGTACTGCTTTTTGAAGTCGCCCAGCAGCGAGGGCAGCATGTACTCGGCAATGGTGGTGCTGGCGCCGATGACCAGCATGCCGCTGATCTCGCCGGTCATGTCGCGAACGGCGTTTTCCATCTCGGCGTAGAGCTCGAAGATCCGGTCCGCGAACTCGTACACCCGCTGGCCGGCCTCGGTCAGGCTGATGCGGTTGTGGGTGCGGTCAAACAGGCGGGTGTTGAACTGCTCTTCCAGCTGGCGCACCTGGAAGGTCACGGCCGGCTGGGTCATGTGCAGGCTCTCGGCTGCCTTGGTAAAACTCAGCAGCCGGGCAACCGTGTGAAAGACCTGTAATCTGCGATCGGACATAAGCTTCCCGAAATAGGATTCCGCTGCACGGCAGCGGCGCTGGCAACGCGAAATCACTGGGACTATAAAATAATTTTGGGCAATACTCCATTGGTTTATGGGCTTGCCCATGACCAGGCAAACTGGCACCAGGCGGCCGCACGATAGCGTCATTAGCAGTACAGCAAGTACCGGCTGACGCGCCACCCGGCGGCATACCCGCGCAGTTGCCGCGGCACCGCATTGATAGCATCATGACCTGATCATGGCGACACCTGATGCTACCCGGAAAGACACCTCACGCCACAATGCCGCCCGGCTGATCCTGCTGCGCAATGCTGAAATTGCCGCCATAGCCGCCGGCATTGCCATTGCCAGCGGCTATTTCGATCTGGCACTCCCGCTGTGGCCATTGTTTATCATCCTTGCGCTGATCATATCGCTGAACATCGTCGCCTGGCTGCGTTACCGGCGCGGCACACGCATCAGCGACGGCGAGATATTCAGCCACATGCTGCTGGATGTCGCCGGACTGACCGGCATCTTCTTCTATACCGGCGGCGCCTCCAACCCGTTTGTGTGGTTTTACCTGCTGCCGCTCATGATCGCGGCAACCATCCTGCCGCGTACGCACACCTGGATCATGGCGGCCGTCACCGTCATCTGCTACACCAGCCTGTTCCTGATTGAAGCGCCAGTCGAATCCGGGCATGAACACCACGGCGGCCATGCCAGTGGTTTCGAGATGCACGTGTTCGGCATGTGGCTGGGGTTCGTCATGAGCGCGGGGTTCGTGGCCGTCATCATTGTCGGCATGGCGCACACCCTGCGACAGCGCGACCGCCGGCTGGCCGAGGCACGCGAACACGCCCTGCAGAACGAACGCCTGGTGGCACTGGGTACGCTGGCCGCCGGCGCGGCCCATGAACTCGGCACCCCGCTTGGCACCATGGCGATACTGACATCAGAACTCGAACATGAATACAACGATGCAGCACATGCCGACCTGCATGAGAAGCTTGGCATCCTGCGCAGCCAGGTGGACCGCTGCAAGGCAGCATTATCGGTTATCTCAGCCGACGCCGGTGCCGACCGGGCCGAGTCCGGACACCGACTGCCAGTCGGCGAATACCTGGCAGAGATCATTAGCGAGTGGCAATCGCAGCGCCCGGATGCCTCGCTCGACTACCATACGGGCGAGCAGGCGCCGGAGGCCGGGATCCTGGCTGAACGCACACTCTCCCAGGCCCTTGTCAACATCCTGAATAACGCCGCGGACGCCTCCCCGGACGATGTCCGGCTCCAGGCGGCCTGGTCAGCAGCAGAACTGTCACTGGAAATTGCCGACCGGGGCGCGGGTATCGATACCGCCGTCCAGGGACAGCTCGGCAAGACCCCGGTGAGCACCAAGAACGATGGTCTGGGCGTCGGGCTGTATCTGGCGCATGCAACCCTGCAACGCCTGGGCGGCAGCGTCACGGTTCGCAACCGGGACGGTGGCGGCACCCTGACACGTATAACCCTGCCCCTGCTGACAGACAAAACAGGCTGACGCCATGAATGACAACCTGACCGACAACGACAACCCCGTACTGTTGCTCGTCGATGACGACGAGATCTATTGCCGTGTTCTCGGCGATGCGCTGAAAAGGCGCGATTACCAGGTACTCACTGCCCACGACCTCGCCGCGGCCCTGCAACTCGCCCGCACCCATGAGCCCGAGTATGCCGTTGTCGACCTGCGTATCGGCATGGAATCCGGGCTCGAACTGGTCAAGCAGCTGGCCGAACTCGATGAAAATACCCGCATCGTCATGCTGACCGGATATGCCAGCGTGGCTACCGCTGTCGAGGCCATCAAGCTCGGCGCCGTGCATTACCTGGCCAAGCCTGCAAATGCCGATGAAGTGGTAGCCGCCCTGCAGCGCACCGAGGGAGATGCCACGGTATCTCCCGCCGGAAATCCGCTGTCAGTCAGACGACTCGAGTGGGAGCACCTGCAAAAGGTTTTGATGGAACACGACGGCAACATCTCCGCGGCCGCCCGCGCCCTGAAGATGCACCGTCGCACCCTGCAGCGGAAGCTCGCCAAGCACCCGGTCAGGGAATAAGGCCCTTGCCACACGGCCAGTGCTGGCCAGCATATCCCCTAACTGTTACCCAGCCGGAAGATATGACGTGCAATGCCTTGACGGTAGGAGCGAATTCATTCGCGATAAATAACCGCACGGAATAAACCCATCGCGAATGAATTCGCTCCCACAACAGATGCATGTGATCACGCAAGACAGCTACCGCTGGCCATCATTTTCAGGAGGCAGTAAAGAAGGCCATGTCGCCATGGCCTTCTTTACTGTACTGATTCCGGCTGTCAGAACTTGTAGGAATAACTGACATCCAGCGAGTTCTGGTGCATCTTGATTTCACCGGGAACACCAAACGCCGTCTGCGAACTCTCGACCTTCTCCTCGAAAGCGTGCATGTAGGCGAAGTTCCACTCACTGTTCTTGTCAGGGCTGTAGGTAAAACCAACGGTCACGTGCTTCTGTACAGTGGCCGGCGCCAGGATATTGAACAGCACCTGATCGTCAGGTATGACCTGGTCGGTGTAGAGAAAACCGGCGCGCCATGTCCACTGATCGTCGTAGAAATACTCGGTAGCGACGCGATAGACATTGATGTCTTCCCAGCCGAAGCCCAGGCCATCCTTCTTGCCGAGCCAGTCGCCGCCCGATGGCAACCCCGGACCGGCACCCGGCACGAACACCGGCCCTTCGTTGGAGATCGAGTTGACACCCTCGTAGAAGATACGCTGGAAGTCGAAGGAAAGATTGAGCCTTGGCGTTGCCTTGAAGGTGGCGCCTACCGTAAAGCTTGCCGGGATATCGAAATCACCGTCCTCGGCGAAGAGTTCCTCATAATCGTCGAACTCGGTCATGTAGACCTTGCTGGAGGCCGCTGCACCCAGCGTCAGCCGCGAATGCACGTCGCCAATCCAGCCGACGCGCACGCCGGCTCCATATGACCAGTCATAGCCATTGTTGGTCAGCTTGTCGGAAGGCACTGCGGCAAATCCATTCGGACAGGTGGCGGCATTGGCCGGATTGGTAGCCACCGAACCGGTAAAGCACTGGAAGTTACCCAGACCGCGCGCCTGGAAGCGCTGCAAACCGAGAAGCAGTGACGCACCAAAGGTATGATCCTCAGTCACCCTGAATGACAGGGTTGGCACAAACAGCGCCTGCTTCAGGTCCACGCCGAGCGTCCCCACATCCTTCACCGGCAGCCCGAAGTCCTTGGTGGATGTCCCCTCGGGGACGAAGGCCGCCGCACCCGGTCCCGGCGGAATCGGGGCCGGCGCAGGTGGTGACGGTATGCCCTGGCTGAAGGCGCCCAGCACCGCCGCAGTCTCGTCGTAGAGGTTGCGATCGTAGGTGGTGTTAAGGCCACCGTTGCCGTAGACGCTGATACCCCACCAGAGCTGGTCATTGACCTTGCTGGTATAGCCGAAGTTGGGGATTTTGAAGAGGTCGCTGCGACTTTCATCGTCGACATCGAATGTCGCGCCCAGCGCCGAGGTCTCCAGCGTGGCCTCGCGCTGCGGAGTGAAGAACCGCATACCGACATCGAAGCGCTCACCTACCAGAGCCATACCTGCCGGGTTAGTCGAGGCGGCAATTGAATCCTGTGGATTGGATACCACGGCACCCGCCAGACCCATGGCCTTGGCGCCATAGCCGATACCCCAGTAGCCCGTGGTTGCGCTCACGACAGGCGTAAATGTCAGCCCCGTGATCACCGTGATCGCCCTGCACCAGCCAGCTGATAGCTTCATGCGCTGCACTCCTCCATTAATTATTGATAAATGACAGGCCATCTTTCTTATTGTTGTTGTTAAGCAACAGCCAGACATGCCTACGGATGCAACTGTGACAAAGGCTTAACGCGAAGTCAATACAAGGTGTTGTTTATTTGCGTCTACTAAAGTACTGTATGCAACACCGTATGGGGGGAGCTACAAATCGTACCACGCCTGCGTACAGAGTACGTCCTTCCGCGGCAACCCGGAGAAGCTGACAAATAACATCTCGAGGAGACCACGATGGGCAAACACCACCCGGTTAAAGGACATATCAGGAGAGGCGGACTTGTCTGCCTGTTGTCAATGCTCTCGGCTGGCGCACATGCTGCTGGCTTCGCGCTGATTGAACAGAGTGTCAGCAGCATGGGTACGGCCTACGCCAACGGTTCTGCCGGCATGGACGATGCAAGCACCATCTTCTTCAATCCCGCCAGCATGACACGGCTTGCCGGCCAGCAGGTCTCCGGCGGTTTTCACATTGTGAAATCGGATGTGGACGTGGACGCCAAGGGCTCTTACAACTCGAAAAACCTGGCCATTGCCGGTTCCGGCCTGGGCGGTGTCCCGATCCAGGGCAAAAAGAACACCAACACGGACCTCCTTGCAGCCGTACCGCACGGCGGCTACTCCTACCAGTTCAGCGACCAGCTGTGGCTGGGTTTGACGGTCAATGCCCCGTTCGGGCTCAAGACAAAATACGACGACGATGACTGGGTCGGCCGTTACCATGCCGTCAAGTCAGAACTGGTGACCTACAACATCAACCCCTCGATTGCCTTCAAGTTCAGCGAACACGCTTCGATAGGCATGGGTCTCAGTGCCATGTATGCCGACGGCGAGCTGACCAATGCGGTCGATGGCGGCCTGGCGGCTGCGCTTGGCGGCGCTCCCATACCCGGCTGGATACCTGGCTCAAGCACCTACGACAGCGACGCGAAACTGACCGGCGACGACTGGGGGTACGGCTTCAATTTCGGCGTTCTAGTGGAACCGAACGAAAACACCCGCATCGGCATGTCGTACCGCTCTCAGGTCAACCTCGATATCGAGGGCGATGTGAGGATTCGCGGCCCGGTTATCAGCCGAACGGAGGATGCGGAACTCGATCTGACCCTGCCTGACTCGGTATCATTCAGCGCCTACCACGCATTCAGCCCGAAACTGGCCCTGATGGCGGATGTCACCTGGACGAACTGGAGTGAGTTCGATGAAATCCGGGTGGATCGCGAATCCGGAAAGACCGTGACCCCGACAGAATGGGATGATTCCGTGCGCTTTGCTGTCGGCGCCGCCTACCGCCACAACGACAGCTGGCTGTATCGCGCCGGCCTGGCCTATGACCAGACTCCGGTGCCGGAAGACCAGCTACGCACCCCGCGCGTGCCGGATGAAGACCGCATCTGGCTGACACTGGGCGCGAACTACCGCTACTCCAAGCAACTGAGTGTCGATATCGGCTACGCCCACCTGTTCGTAAAAGACCCGGAGATCAAGAACGGCCCGGATGCACATGACCCGACCCTGCCCTTCCCGGTTGGCCTGACGGGCTTCCACAGCCTGAACGCCGAGTACGACGCCTCGGTCAACATGCTGAGCATGCAGCTGAACTGGCAGTTCGACTAGTCCGACACGTCCACAACAGGCATAAAAAAACCCCGGCCTTGTGTGCCGGGGTTTTTTATTCAACTCCAGGAAGGAATCGCTGGCTCGCGTTCAGCCCTTCCTCATCAGGAACATGAACTTGCCACCTTCCTCGGTGGACTCCATCAACTCGTTGCCGGTCTGCTTGGCAAACGCCTCGAAGTCCTTGACTGAACCCGGGTCTGTTGCAATGATGCGCAGCACCTTGCCACTTTCCATTCCGTTCAGCGCCTTTTTCGCACGCAAGATCGGCAGCGGGCAGTTCAGGCCCGTGGCATCAAGTTCTTCATCAAAATCGGCCATTTTTTTCTCTCCTGATTATGGTGTTGACAACATTGCACAAATCCGACTCTGCAGATCGTATCTATATTAGAATAGGTGGGAGAACTTATGCTAATACGCCGAGGAACGCAAGACCCCGTCCGCCTGCCTGCCCGTAATCGGACCTGAATACGCCTGAACCTTGACGCTTGCCCAGTGTCTGACTGAAGAATCCACCATGATTAGACTCAAACCACACCGCATCGCCTGGACACTGATTACCACGCTCACCGTCCTGGCCCCGGGACTTGCCCCGCACGCCGAAAATCTCTATTCCGACCTGCCCAGCATCGGCGACTCCGCCGGCTCGGTGATATCGCCGGTGGAGGAGAGGAAGCTGGGCGCCGCCTTCATGCGGAGCATACGCCAGTCGGGCATGGTGATGGATGACCTGGAGATCACCAGCTATCTCCAGTCCCTGGGACGCCGGCTTGCCACCAACAGCGAAACACCGGCCCAGCAATTCATCTTTTTTGTCGTCAACGAACCATCGATCAACGCCTTTGCCGGCCCCGGAGGGTATATCGGCGTGCATACCGGCCTGTTTCTCGCCTCTGAATCCGAAAGCGAACTGGCCGGTGTGCTCGCCCACGAAATCGCACACGTGACACAGCGCCACCTGGCCCGTGCCTTCGAGGCGGCCGACAACCTGAGCATTCCGTCCATGGCCGCCCTCATCGCCGCGGTACTGATCGGCACCCAGAACGCCGACGCCGGAATTGCCACCGCGGCCATTGCCCAGGCCGGCAGCATGCAGTACCAGATCAATTTCACCCGCGCCAACGAGTACGAGGCGGATCGCGTCGGCATACAGACCCTGGCAAACGCCGGCCTGGACCCCTACGGCATGCCGGTCTTCTTCGAGCGCCTGCAGAAAAGCTCCCGGCTCTACGGCAGTCGCCCGCCCGAATTCCTCAGCACCCACCCGGTCACCACCAACCGAATCGCCGAGGCCACCTCGCGCGCGGAGAAGTACCCGCCGGGCAACAAGGACAGCCTCGACTTCCAGCTGATTCGCGCCAGGCTGCGGGTCATGACCTACGATAACCCGCACCAGGTCATCGACGATTTTCGCCAGTATCGCAAGCGCGGTGAGCGGGCCGCACCCTACGAGCAGTATGAATACGCCCTGCTGCTGTCCGCCACCGACGAGCACCGGGAAGCCGTGAAGATCCTGCAGTCCCTGCACCGCGAGGACCCCGACCGAATCGCCTACCGGCTGGCGCTTGCCACCATGTACCGCAAGACCGGCGAATCGGCGCAGGCGCTCGCACTCTACGAAGACAGCCTGGAACTGTACCCGGGCAGCGTGGAACTGATGGTGCCCTACGCCAGTGCCCTGCTGGCAAACGGCAGGGCGAAGGATGCCTTTCTGCTGCTGAAGGATTCATACACCATCAGCGATATTAGTAATGATAAATATAATGATCCACATATATACAAGCTGCTTGCACAGGCCGCCGAGGCCATGGACCGCGAGGCGCAAATGCACGGCGCCATGTCACAGTATTACTTTCTGAACGGTTTCACCAAGCAGGCGATCCAGCAGTTGCAGCTTGCCAAACGCGAGCCGGGGCTGACAGACTACGAGACGGCGCGCATACAATCACGGCTTGATGAACTGAAAGAATTGCTCGCAGAAGAGGAAAAACAGAAATAATCTTAATAGCCTTAGGGATTTTGCTGTTGCACTCTGTAAAAACCGGTGCTAAGTTTTGCCGTCAGAACGAAAAAATAACATAAAAAGCTGCTTAAGCCGCACCTAACCATTCAACGACAATCTGGAGTGGAATCAATGAAGAAACGCCTGCCAGCCAAGCTATTGGCAATCGCATTGCTTACCGTCGGCCTCAACACAGGTTGTGCCGAATCCCAAAAGAAAGAATCTGCCGCACCCGCTTCAAAAGCCAGCCCTGAAGCCACCGCGGCTATCACAGATGCCGCAGATGCCATCAAGATGGCAAAGGCCAACGACTGGATCTGGCGGGACACCGAGACATTCCTGAAGGAAGCCCAGGCCGCTGCCGAGAAGGGCGAGAATGGAACCGCTATCAAGCTGGCGAACAAGGCCAAGTTCCAGGCTGAAGCCGCGGTTATCCAGTACAACCTCGAGAAGAACAATCCACGCGGACTGTAAGCTCGTACCCACACCACCCTTGAGATCCACGACAGCAAAACTGAGGAGATCGACCATGCGGAATACCGCGAGTATCTTTAAAACCGCCTTCACGCTCGTCGCCCTGCTGGGTACGCTGCTGCTGGGCACGATTGCCCCGGCAAACGCGGAAGAAGCCAAGACGGCTGCGCAGAAAGGCAAGGAAGTTGCTTACGACCGCAAGAAAGGCAATTGCCTTGCCTGTCATGCCATGGACGATGGCAGCCTGCCGGGCAACATCGGCCCACCGCTTGTCAGCATGAAACTTCGCTTCCCCGACAAGGCCGTGCTAAGGGCCCAGATCTGGGATTCAACCGTCAAGAATCCAAACTCCATCATGCCTCCCTTCGGCCGGCACCAGATGCTTTCCGAGGAAGAGATTGACTGGATTACCGAATACGTCTATAGCCTGTAAATACGGCTGCAAAGAACCGCACTTACACCAGGAGAAGCACACGTGACTAGTATGAAACGCAGAACATTTCTCAAGGGCTCACTCGCAACCGGCGCCGTTGGTCTTGCCGTAGGCGCAGGCCTGCTGACACCGCAGATGGTCCTGGCCGCCTGGCCGAAGGCCGCCTTCGAAGCCACCTCTGTCGATGATGCCCTCAGTGGCCTGTACGGCAGCACGACCCTGACCGGCAGTGACCAGATCAAGATCAAGGCCCCGGACATCGCCGAGAACGGCGCGGTTGTCCCGGTCTCCGTCACCACGGACCTGGTCGCTGAATCCATCAGCATCATTGCCGAGAAGAACGCCAGCCCGCTGGCAGCCTCCTTCATCCTTGGCGCTGACACGGAAGGCTATGTCTCCACCCGTATCAAGATGGGCAAGACAGCCAGCGTGATCGCGGTCGTCAAGACCGGTGACAAGCTTTACAGCACCGGCAAGGAAGTCAAGGTCACCATCGGCGGCTGTGGCGGCTAACCGGCCGTCCGCCTCACCTGACAGACACAAAGATTCAGCATAGAGAGGAATTAACATGTCCAGTATTAAAATGCGTGCAAAGGCCAGTGGCGGCGTAACCACCATCAAGGCCCTTATCAGTCACCCGATGGAAACGGGGACTCGCAAAGACAAGAAGACCGGCGAGAAAATTCCGGCCCACTTCATCCAGGAAGTCGTATGCAAACACGGCGACAAGACGATCATGACTGCACAGTGGGGTGCAGCCATCTCCAAGAATCCTTACCTGTCTTTCAAGTTCAAGGGGGGTAATGCCGGCGATACGGTTACGTTGAGCTGGACCGACAACAAGGGCAACAGTGACAGCGCCGAGTCTGCCATCTCCTGAGCCGCCCTTAAAACCAAGGACCAACCCCCAAACGACCTGGAGGAGAAACACCCTATGAGTAAACTCCTTACCGCAACACTTGTGATCGGCCTGTTCGGCGCCTTCACGGCACCGACATACGCAACGCCACAGGAAGACCTGGAGAAATTCCGTTCCTTCTTCTACGAGCGTTTCCCCAACACCCCCAAGGCTGACTACATCAATGGCGTGTATTCCATCGATGCAGCTTCCCGGGAGCAATGGGAGGAAATCGAGGAATTTCCGCCGTATGAGCTGAACATCGAGAAAGGCAAGACACTGTTCAACACCCCGTTCAAGAACGGCAAGACATACGCCAGCTGTTTCGAGAACGACGGTGTGGGCATTGCGAACAGGTACCCGTTCTTTGATACCAAGTCCGGCCGCGTCATCACGCTGGAACTGGCCATCAACGAATGCCGCGCGGCCAATGGCGAGGAACCGCTGAAATACAACAAGGGTCCGATTGCCGACATCTCTGCCTACATGCACTACACGTCCCGTGGAGAAAGGGTCAGCATCGTCATCCCGAACGACCCGCGTGCACTGGAGGCCTACGAGACAGGCAAGAATCACTTCTACGCCAAGCGTGGCCAGATGAACATGTCCTGTGCCGATTGCCATGTCTACAACTCCGGCAACAAGGTACGCGCAGACATCCTCAGCCCGGCTCTTGGACACACGACCCACTTCCCGGTCTATCGTTCCAAGTGGGGTGAACTCGGCACCCTCCACCGTCGTTACGGTGGCTGCAACAAGCAGGTACGCGCCAAGCCACACGAGTCGCAGAGTGATGAGTACCGTGCCCTGGAGTATTTCCACTCATACATGAGCAATGGTCTGGAAATCAACGGCCCGGGCGCTCGCAAGTAAGCGCAGGCACACGCCCTGGCAACCAAAGCCCGACTTGCTTCAAGTCGGGCTTTTTTTATTGTTCGACGACATGATCCGGGCGGCGAATGATGGCATCATTGAAGTCATCCACCAGTTGAATAGCGGAGTTTCCGATGTCTATCGAAAGAGCGATGTTTGCCTTTGGCGGCACCATGGTGATGATCACCTCGTTGCTGGCACTGTTTCACAGCCCCTACTGGACCTGGTTTACGCTGTTTATCGGCTTTAACTGCCTGCAGAGTTCATTCACCGGCTTCTGCCCGCCAACCTGGGTGATGAAAAAATTCGGCATGAAGACCGAGGCCCAGCTTGCCCTGGAAACGTCAGGCTAGCCCGGCGGGGGATCTGGCAGTGCTGTTACGGCGACCTGCGGATCGCCGTTTCCGGGGTATAGAAACGCCCCGGCGGCCGGGGTCCCGAGCTGATGGCACTGCCCCATCAAACAGACGGCTGCCAGGTCTTCCTTCCCTGGCTCCTCTTGCTCGACCGGTACTTTCCGGGGCGTCCGAAGGGTGATTCAGCAGTTGCCCGTCTGGCTCTGGCAACCCCGTGGGGTTACCCTCTCTTCCTCATCACCCTCCTGTTAAAAGTATAGCAGCCGGTGCCGGGCACGTTGCCCTCGCCCGCGCGGTCCATGTCCCCGGTGGTACGGGATAAGCACGTTCGTAATCGTTATGATTAGCACTTACCGTACAGGCAGAAAGACATGAACAAATCCGGTTGATCCGGACGGGGAAGCGAATGCGTATTTGTGGAATGGACCCGAAACGCCGGCAACCATGGTCAGGCAGTCGCAAATGGCTGTTACCCCTGCTGCTGGCATGTCTCACCCCCCTGGCGACCACCCGTGCCATGCCTGAAGCCGCGCCCCAGGCAGACCTCGCCGCAGCGGAGCAGGCCGCAACCACAGTCGAGACGACCCCGGCCCTGGACCTGAATGCATTTTCCACCATCGAGCAGCTTGTCCCCGGGCTGTCCGGCAAGCGGGTGGTGTTCATCGGCGAACAGCACACGCGCTACGATCACCACCTGACACAGCTCGAGATCATTCGTCGCCTGCACGGCCAGAATCCGGACCTCGCCATCGGCATGGAAGCCTTCCAGCAACCGTTCCAGTGGGCACTTGACGATTACGTTTCTGGCGCCATGGATGAGCAGGAGATGTTGCGTGCGACGGAATACTTCCAGCGCTGGCGCATGGATTACCGGCTCTATGCACCAATACTGCGCTATGCCCGTGAGCATGGCCTGCCGGTCGTCGCCCTCAACCTGCCGACCGAACTGACCCGGGAAGTCGGGCGCAACGGCCTGGATGCCATCTCTCCGGAAGCACGCGCCCGCCTGCCGGCGGAGATCGACCGTTCGGATGCGGCCTACGAACAGCGCGTCAGGGAGATCTTCGCGCACCACCCGAATGACAGCGGACAGCCCTTCGAATATTTTCTCGAGGTGCAGCTGCTATGGGACGAGGGCATGGCCGAGCGTGCCGCCGGCTTTCTTGAAGCCAACCCCGGTCATCAGCTGGTGGTACTGGCAGGCAACGGCCATATTGCCTGGGGCAGTGCGATACCGGGGCGACTGACACGACGTATGCCAGTGGCGAGCGCGACGATTATCAACGACTGGCACGGAACCATCGGACCGGGCCTTGCCGACTACCTGCTGCTGCCGGAGAAACAGTCACTACCGCCGGCCGGCAAAATAGGTGCCTTGCTGGAGGAGGAGGATGACGCTGTGATTGTCGAATCCTGCTTCAGCGACAGCCCCTGCGACGCTGCCGGCATCCGGCGCGGTGACCGCATCACCAGTATCGACGACGCCGTCATCAGCCGGCTTGCCGATCTGCGGCTGGCGCTGTGGAACAGGCAACCCGGTGACACCATCCGTGTCGGCATCCTGCGACCGCGCCTGCTGCTGAAAGACAGGACCATGGCACACGAAATCACGCTGCAGTAGCATGCGCAGCACCCGACGCCCTGCCCTCCTGCTGTGGTTGCTGTGGTTGCTGTGGTGCACGGCCGGGGTTTCCGCAGCACCGCTGCAGCATGACCTTGTGGTTTCACTCGACCCGGTCAACGCCGGCATCGAGGTCGTGGACACCATCACTCTGCCCGCAGGCAGCGGGAACTCGCTGGTATTTGCACTGCACCCCGGACTGCAGCCGGAACCGCCCGGTGAAGGCGCACAGCTGGTGCGACTGCCGGCAACTGCCGATACGAACAGTGCGCCAGGCGAAAGTCCCGAACGCTACCGGGTAACACTGCCGCCGGGGATGAGCCGCTTCAGCCTGCGCTACCGGGGCAGAATCCACCATGCACTGCAGCAGCAGGGCGAGGAATACGCCCGCAGTTTCCAGGAGACCCGTGGCATGATCTCGCCCGAGGGCGTGTTCCTCTCCGGCTCCAGCCACTGGTACCCGCATGTCGGGAACCGGTTACTGACCTTTGACCTTGAACTGCATTTGCCCGCGGGCTGGAAAGGCATGAGCCAGGGCAAGCGGCTCTCACCGCCTGTCGACATGAACAGTGCGCTCGAACGCTGGCGCAGCACGGCCCCGCAGGAGGAAATCTACCTGGTCGCCGGTCCGTTCACCGAGTACGCCAGCACGGAAAACAGCGTGCAGGCCATGGTGCTGTTGCGCCGGCCAGACCCTGCGCTGGCACAGCAGTACCTCGATGCCACCCACCGCTACATCGCGCTCTACGATGAGCTGATCGGCCCCTACCCCTTCGGCAAATTCGCCATGGTGGAGAACTTCTGGGAAACCGGCTATGGCATGCCTTCCTTTACACTGCTCGGTCCGAAGGTCATCCGCCTGCCGTTTATCCTGCACTCCTCCTACCCGCACGAGATCCTGCACAACTGGTGGGGCAACGGGGTCTACATCGATTACCAGCGGGGTAACTGGGCGGAGGGCCTGACCAGCTACCTGGCGGATCACCTGATCAAGGAGCAGCAGGGGCGCGGTGCCGATTACCGGCGTACCACGCTGCAGAAGTATGCCGACTATGTCGGCCGGCAGCAGGACTTCCCGCTGACGGCGTTTCACAGCCGCCACAGTGCGCGTACCGAGGCGGTTGGCTACGGCAAGACGCTCATGCTGTTTCACATGCTGCGCAGGAACCTGGGCGATAGCGCCTTTATCGACGGGCTACAGTCCCTCTACGACCAGTACCGCTTCCGCCTCGCGGACTACAGCGCGCTGCAACGCGTCTTCAGCGAGGTGGCGCAGCGGCCGCTCGATGACTTTTTCAGCCAGTGGGTCGAACGCAGTGGTGCACCGCAGTTGCGCGCAACACAGGTCAGGGCAGAGCCGCATGGCAGTGGCTACCGCCTGACCGCCATCGTGGAGCAGACCCAGCCGGACGCACCGTACGATCTCGAACTGCCGCTTGCCGTTACCCTGGAAGGCATGAAACGGGCCTGGGAAACCGATGTCCGCATCCGGCACAGACGCGAGACACTGCAGCTCGACCTGCCGGCCCGGCCGCTGCAGCTCGACCTGGACCCCGGCTTTGATGTGTTCCGCCGCCTGCACCGCAGCGAGACGCCGCCGGCCATCAGCCAGGCCATCGGTGCCGGGCAGGTGCTCGTCGTGCTGCCGGCAGACGCAGACACCGCGCTGAAAGACGGCTACCGGGCGCTGGCCGAGGGCTGGCAGCAGTCCAGAGCCGGCCGGGTCGAGATCGTTACCGACGCGGCACTGGAAAGATTACCCATGGACCGGACGGTATGGCTGTTTGGCTGGAACAACCGCTTCCGGCCGCAGCTCGGCGAGGCGCTGCAGCCCTATGCGTACCAGCAGCGTGGCAACGCCATCAGGGTCGGGGAAACGACACTGGCCGCCGACAGCCATTGCGTTGTTGTCATGGCACGGCAGCCGCAAGCGCCCGACCTGGCGCTGGGCTGGCTGGCGGCGGATACGGCCGCCGCCCTGCAGGGCCTTGGGCGCAAGCTGCCGCACTACGGCCGTTACAGCTACCTTGGCTTCACCGGCACGGCGCCTGACAACATGCTCAAGGGCCAGTGGCCCGTGGTCGACTCGCCCATGTCGATACGCGTGGTCCAGGCCGATGGTGCCGTGATCGACGTCAGGCCCGCGCCGCCGGCACCACGCAAGGCCCTGGTGGCACCGGTCGAGCGGTTTTCCGCCAAGCGCATGGCAGCCGACATCGACTTCCTTGCCGGTGCAGACATGGCGGGACGTGGCCTGGGCACGCCGGAACTGGATCGCGCGGCCAGCTGGATCGCCGACCAGTTCGCGGCCGCCGGGCTGCTGCCGGGCGGTGATGGAGACAGCTGGTTCCAGGCGTGGGAGCAGCCCGTCGAGCCGCTCGGCCGCACGGTCACACTGAAGAATGTCATCGGCATACTGCCGGGCAGCGACCCGCAGCGTGCCGGCGAAAGCCTCGTGATCGGCGCACACTATGACCATTTCGGCCGCGGCGAATATGCCGACCACGATGCCGACCGGGGCAAGACCCATCCCGGGGCGGACGACAATGCCAGCGGCATCGCGGTGCTGCTGGAACTGGCGCGCTCCCTGCGTGGCAAGCCACTGCCGCGCACCCTGGTGTTCGCAGCCTTCACGGCAGAGGAGACCGGCCGGCTGGGGTCGCGCCACTATGTAGAACATGCCGTCACTTACCCGGCGGACAGGATCATCGCCATGCTCAACCTGGACACCGTCGGTCGCCTGGGCGACCGGCCGCTGGTGCTGTTCGGGACGGGCAGCGCCACCGAGTGGGTCCACATCTTTCGCGGTGCGGGTTACGTGACCGGCGTACCGGTCAGGGCAGTCGCTGACGACTTCGGCTCCAGCGACCAGACCAGCTTCCTCGAGGCCGGTGTCCCCGCGGTGCAGTTCTTCGGCGGTGTCCACGAGGATATCCACCGCCCCGGCGACACACCGGACAGGATCGACCCTGACGGGCTGGTCAAGGTCGCCAGGGTCCTGTACGAGGCCACGGAATACCTGGCGCAACGGCCCGGGACGCTGGACAGCACACTGGCCGGCAGCGACAAGCCTGTCAGCGCCAGCATGCCGCAGACACGCCGCGTCAGTCTCGGCACGGTACCCGATTTCACCTGGAGCGGCGATGGCGTACGGCTCGATGACGTGCGCGACGGCACACCGGCCGCCCGGGCCGGCCTGCAGAAGGGCGATATAATCCTGGGCATAAACGAGGTACCGGTCGACGGCATGCGCCAGTACGCCGAGTCATTGCGGCAGTTGTCGCCCGGCGATGAAATACGCATCGATTTCCGCCGCGACGGCATACAGCAGCGCGTCACCACGCACGTAACCGCACGCTAGTGCAACAAGGGAAAACACCTGAAATGAGATACCGATACTTCATCCCGCCTGCCCTGCTGCTGGCAACGGCAGCCTGGGCAAGTGACCCGGCAGGCCCCGGTGGCGCGACCGGACCGATAGCCGGCGAAACACAGCTTGGCAATATTCGCCAGCTGACCTTCGGCGGCCAGAATGCCGAGGCCTATTTTTCCCATGACGGGCAGGAACTGATCTTCCAGTCGACGCGCGGTGAACTGCAGTGCGACGCCATATTCCGCATGCGCGCCGACGGCAGCCAGGTACAGCAGATATCCCCGGGACAGGGTGTGACCACCTGTGCCTTTATCGCGCCGGACAACAACTCGGTCATCTATGCCTCCACGCACCTGCAGCACCAGGCCTGCCCGCCCAAACCGGATTACTCGCAGGGCTATGTCTGGCCGCTCTACGAGGCCTATGACATTTTCAGCGCCGGGCCACAGGGCGAGGACCCGGTGCGCCTGACCGACACCGATGGCTATGATGCCGAGGCCGTCTATTCACCCCTGGGCGACCGCATTGTCTTCACCTCGATGCGCAGCGGCGACCTGGAACTCTACCTGATGAATCCCGACGGCAGCGGCGTCGAGCAGCTGACCGACACGCCGGGCTACGACGGCGGTGCCTTCTTCTCGCTGGACGGTAAATGGATCGTCTGGCGCGCCTCGCGCCCGACCGGGGACGACCTGCAGCATTACCGGGACCTGCTGGCCAGGGGCCTGATCCGGCCCGGTGAACTGGAGCTCTACATCATGAACCTGGAGGACCGCCAGCCGGTCCAGCTGACCGACAACGGCGCTGCCAACTTCGGCCCCTACTGGCATCCGGGCGGCAGGCATATCATTTTTTCCTCCAACCTGCACGATCCCGAGGGGCGCAACTTCGACCTTTACCTGATAGACATCGATACCCGCAAGACCTGGCGCATCACCCGTTACGAGGGATTTGACGGCTTCCCGATGTTCTCGCACGACGGTCGGAAACTGGTATTCGCCTCCAACCGTTTCGGCAAGGTGAGGGGCGAAACGAATGTCTTCATCGCGGACTTCGAACTGCCGGCTGACTGAACCGGCTTATGGTGATTTTGCCGGCTGGAGCATGTACCCCAGCACCGTAAGCCGGCACTGATTGTTCAGAGCAAAACCCGCTCGATGCCGCCGGACTGCACCCGGCTGACGAACTGCGACTCCCAGCCTTCGCCCAGCAGCCGGTTCGCCAGTTCGACCACGATGTAGTCGGTAGCCAGGCCGGTCACGTCGGCATAACGTGCCAGCCCCTGCTGGCAGGACGGGCAGGAGGTCAGCATCTTCACGTTGCCATCCACGACACGCGGCTGGCCGGTCAGCTGCTCGATGCCCTGGCTGATCTCCTGCTGCTTGCGGTAACGCAGCTGGGTGGCGATATCCGGGCGTGACACGGCAAAGGTGCCGGCCTCGCCGCAGCAGCGGTCCGACAGCTGCACCGGCTGCCCCATCAGGGTGGAGGCGACCTGCACCGGGTTATGTGTTTTCATCGGGGTATGGCAGGGGTCATGGTAGAGATACCGCGTAGCCTCGCCAGCCTCGAGCCGCACACCCTTCTCCAGCAGGTACTCGTGGATATCCAGCAGGCGACAGCCCGGGAAGATACTCTCGAACTGGTATTCCAGCAGCTGGTCCATGCAGGTGCCGCAGGACACGATCACGGTGCGGATATCCAGGTAATTGAGGGTATTGGCCACACGGTGGAACAGCACCCGGTTGTCGGTACTGATCTGCCCGCCGCGCGCGGCATCACCGGCGGATTTCTGCGGATAGCCGCAGCACAGGTAGCCCGGCGGCAGCACGGTCTGCGCCCCCGTGCGGTAGAGCATGGCCAGGGTGGCCAGCCCGACCTGGCTGAACAGCCGCTCGGAACCGCAGCCCGGGAAATAGAACACGGCCTCCGTGTCCTCCGATACCTGCTCCGGGTCACGCAGGATCGGCACCAGGGCGCTGTCCTCCAGTCCCAGCATTGCCCGCAGGGTCTGGCGCGGCACGCTTGCCGGCATCGGTCGCTCGACGAAATGCACCACCTGCGAGCGCACGCGCATCGGCGTATTGGTCGCCTCCGGCAGCCGTTCGCTACCGCCGCGGCGCAGCCGTCGTGCAAGGCGCGCCGCCAGCCGCTGGCCCCGGTAGCCCCAGTCGATCATGAGCCTGCGCATCAGCTTGATGCTTGCCGGGTCGGTCAGGTTGAGAAACGTCATCGCCGCCCAGGTGACCGGGCTGTAGCGCTTGTGGCCGCCGTCGCGCAGCAGCTTGCGCATGCGCATCGAGACGTCACCGAAATCGATGTTGACCGGACAGGGCGTCAGACACTTGTGACACACCGTGCAGTGGTCGGCGACGTTGTTGAGTTCCTCGAAGTGCTGCAGTGAAACGCCGCGCCGTGTCTGTTCCTCGTACAGGAAGGCCTCGATGATCAGCCCGGTGGCAAGGATCTTGTTGCGCGGCGAGTACAGCAGGTTGGCGCGCGGAATGTGCGTGTTGCATACCGGCTTGCACTTGCCGCAGCGCAGGCAGTTGCGGACATCATCGTTCAGCGCACCGAGATCACTGGCCTCGAGCAGCAGGGCCTCCTGCTGGACCAGGCGCAGCGACGGTGTGTAGGCGTTGTCGAGTCCGCCGCCCGTCATCAGCTTGCCGCGATTGAAACGGTCATCCGGGTCCGCATCGCGCTTGTAGCGTTCGAAGGCGGAAACCGTCTCGGGTGCCAGGTACTGGAACTTGGTCAGGCCGATACCGTGCTCACCGGAGATAACACCGCCAAGCGAGGTGGCGAGCTGCATGACCCGGTCAACGATCCGGTCTGCCTCGTGCAGCATGTTGTAGTCGGATGAGTTGACCGGGATGTTGGTGTGCACGTTGCCATCGCCGGCGTGCATGTGCGTGGCGACAAACAGGCGGCTGGTTCGTACCGCCGCGTGGATGGCCTCGAGTTTTTCCAGCAGCCGGGTCCACTCGTGACCGCCGAACAGCTCCGTCAGCGGACGCTCCACTTCCCTGCGGTAGGAGATGCGCAGGTCGCGCCGCAGCAGCAGGTCAAGCACCCTGTCGCCAGGCCGGACACGCTCCTGCACCGCGTCAGCCTGCAGCGCCTCGTGCCCTGATGCCGGCGCATCCAGCTGTTCGAGCAGCGTTGTCCAGAGTGCATGACGCGACTGCAGCAGTTCGCGTGCCGCGTCCTGTTTCGCCTTGACGATGGCACGGTTTTCCTCGCTGTCCCCGAAGTCCTCCTCGCTGTGCAGTGCGGACAGGTCGCCGGAAACAAACTCCAGCACGGCCTCCACAATGGCCAGCTTGTTGCGCGTGGAATACTCGATGTTGATACGCTCGATGCCGGCACTGTATTCATCAAGCCGCTCCAGCGGGATGACCACGTCCTCGTTGACCTTGAAGGCATTGGTGTGCGCGGCAATGGCCGCCGTGCGCGTGCGGTCCGCCCAGAACTGCCGGCGCGCATCGGCACTGACGGCAATAAAACCCTCGGCGCCACGCTGATTGGCCATGCGCACCACGGTGGATGCCGCATCCGCAACTGCCGCCTCGTCGTCACCGGCCACATCGACCAGCAGCAGCATCCGCGGCAGCTCGCGGCGCGGCGACTTGGTACTGTAGCGCACGGCCCGCACATAGCGTTCGTCGAGATGTTCCATCCCCGCGAGCAGGACATCCGGCCGGGCATCCAGGTAATGCTTGGTTTCGACGATGGCCGGCACCGAGGCGCGCAGGTCGGCCTCGAAAAACTCCAGGCAGATGGTGCGGATGAATTCCGGCATGCGGTGCAGGACGAACTCCGCCGAGGTAATCAGGCCGTCACAGCCCTCCTTCTGCACACCCGGCAACCCGGCCAGGAACTTGTCCGTGACGTCCTTGCCCAGCCCCGTCTTGCGCAGCGAGGCCCCGGGCACACGGATGATTTCAGGTTCCGCATCATGCGGCCCGTCGAGGCTGCGGTAACGGCTGATGCGGAACTCGACCTCGTCCTGGTCGTGGATCTTGCCGAGGTTGTGGTTCACCCGCTCCACGTCCAGCCAGCCGCCGTCTGGCGTCACCATGCGCCAGGCGACCAGGTTGTCGAGCGTGGTTCCCCAGAGCACGGCCTTCTTGCCGCCGGCGTTCATGGACACGTTGCCGCCGATGGTTGACGCATCCTGCGAGGTCGGATCGACCGCGAACACATAACCGCCCTGTTCGGCGCGCTCGCCGACACGGCGGGTCACCACACCGGCCCCGGCACGGATGGTCGCGACCGGCTCACTGACGCCCGGCAGCGGTTTCACACGGATGTCGCCCAGGGATTCGAGCTTTTCGGTGTTGATGACGGCGGTATCGCCATGCAGCGGCACGGCGCCGCCGTTGTAGCCGGTGCCGCCGCCGCGCGGGATGATGGTCAGGCCCAGATCGATACAGGCCTGCACCACGGCCTGCGTTTCATGCTCCGTATCCGGGCTGATCACCACGCAGGGCATCTCCACGCGCCAGTCAGTCGCGTCGGTGGCATGGGAGACGCGCGCCAGGCCGCTGAAGTCGATGTTGTCGCGGCGCGTGATGCCGCCGAGACGCTGGCGTACACGCCTGCGCAGTTCCCGCGTCGCCGGGTACCAGGCGGAAAACCTGTCGACGGCATGGCGGGCAGCGGCCGCGAGCTGCAGGGCCTCGGCATTGCCGCCGGCACGCTCCACCACCTGGTCGAGGCGGTGCCGCATCGCCTCGATGAGCGCATCCAGGCGCTTGCGGCTCGACAGCAGGTCGTCCTGGATATAGGGGTTGCGGTCCACCACCCACAGGTCGCCCAGCACCTCGAACAGCATGCGCGCCGAGCGCCCGGTCACGCGGGAGGCGCGCAGCGCGTTGAGCACGTCCCACATCTCCTCGCCGAGATAACGGATGACGATTTCCCGGTCGGAAAACGAGGTGTAGTTGTAGGGGATTTCGCGAATGCGCTCGGACATGGTCTGGATCGGCGTGCTCAGGAATGGCGGGATGCCACAGGTCCTATCTTACCAGTACCGCCGGGGCCCTTGCCTGAAACCGGCCTGTGTCCCGGGCAGGCACCTGCCCGGGACACAGCTTCAGCCGCGCGGGCTGCCAATGCGCGCGAGGATGTCCTGGCGGGCCTGCGCCAGCATCGAATCGCGGTCGATGCTGTCGAGAATATTGCGCACCACGGTCTTGGGGCCGCCCTCGCCCCAGGAACAGCCGGCCGCCAGGTACTGTTCCGCCGCGCGCCCGACAACGTAGGTGGAGTAATAGGCAACGGCACCCTGCGCACCGGCGGTCAGCACGGTAGACAGGCCCGCGCTGCCGGCCTTCAGCAGCGACGAGGCCAGGTGCACCAGCCAGGTGGCGCCCATCAGCAGCAGCAGTTGCCCGCTGATGGTCTTGATCAGCGTGCCGGACTGGCCGCGTGACATGGGCAGGCCGTAGACCTCGGAGAGGTGCGCGACCATGGAAACGTCGACGGCCACCGCCGATGCCAGGTCCGCCACCGGCACCGGGTTGATGGCGACTGCGACGCCCTTGAACAGGCTGTAGTTGCGGATCACCTTTTCACCCAGCTTGCGGCGCACGGCCAGGACACGCGCGCCGACCTTGTCACTCAGGTCACCGGCAAACAGGCTGGCATTCAGCGCGGCCAGGGTCTTGCCCTCCGCCTCGAGGATTTCCCAGATACGGTCCTTCAGCGCCGTGACATCGGGGGGCGAGGCCCGCTCGGTTTCGGTTTCCCGGCCCTCGGCATCCACCCCGATGTAGATGCGCGGCGCCGGGTCGGCGGACACCTCGACCAGGTTCCCGGGGGGTATGACCTGGCCGAGACGCGCCAGCAGGCTGTCACGCAGTTCCTTGCGCTGTGCGGTCGTGTAGCGGTCGCACTTGTTCAGCACCAGCAGCAGCGGCCGGTGTTCCTTCGCCAGTCCCTGCAGGGCGCTGTACTCGCTGTCCGTCATGTCGCCATCGATGACAAACAGCACCAGGTCGGAGCGCTGTGATACCTCGTGCGCCATGCGCTCGCGGGCGTCACCGTCGATTTCATTGATACCCGGGGTGTCGATCAGGAACAGCGAGCCGCTTTCCTGCTCGTCCCAGCGCGCCATCTCGTTCTGCCTTGTCTCGCCGTGCAGGGCGCTGGTGGAGAAACGCCGCTCACCGATCAGGGCATTGAGCACCGAGGACTTGCCGACACTGACACGGCCCAGCACCGCGATATGGATGTGGCCATGCTCGAGCTTGTCCAGCATGGCCTGCACCTGGCCGAAATCCTCGGCAAGCTCGGCGCGCGCCTCGGGCGGCAGCCGCTTGTCCTGCAACAGCAGTTCCAGGCTGTTGCGGGCCTGGTCGAGATGGGTATCAGTACTCATGCAATTACGGTCAGCAGATTGCGCTCATCCGGTGTGTGTTTCCGGCCTGCATGCCGGGCCACCCTTCCTGTCGCACCCGTGGTGCGCTGGCCTGCCATCAGCCCTTGTCATTATCGCCCTGCTCCTTGCGTATATCGAGTGCCAGCCGCAACAGCTTGCGGGCCTGCGAATCCACATCGGCCACCAGGTTGTCCCTGAAGGTCAGGCTTGCCGGAGCGGGTCGCAGCTCGCCCCGGGTCTCCAGTGTCCGCACGACGGCACGGCCAAGGGCGTCGAAGATCAGCCCGTAGGCAACGGCATGCATCAGGCCACCGGCCAGTGTACCTATCCCCGGGAATGCCTTGGCGGCATTGCCGGCCACTGCCAGCAGCAGTGGCAGCGCCGTGCGCACCTGCTTTTGCGACAGGTTCAGCAGCTTTTGCAACTCGATATCGCGCACCGGCACGTCGTAGAGCTCACACAGTGATTTGACCATCTGCGTACCGAGGTACCCCTGGATCAGGATATCGGTACCGGGGCTGATCGCCGCCAGCCCGCCGGCAACGGCCCGCCGGGTATAGGTCTTCACCAGGTCCGCGGATGCCCTGACCCTGTGCTCTGCCTTCGATCGTTCCAGCTTCTGCGCCGTCAGGCGGAACACGGCCGTATCCCGCAGGTGCTCCAGCAATGCCATGTTGCTGTCGAGTGCCGATTGCACGGCCGCACGCAGCTCGTCGATCTGCGGTGGCAGGACCTGCTGTTCCTCGCGTTCCGTCCCGTCCGGCCCGACCCTGACCACCCTGCGCGCCGGACTGGTGGCGATGCCGACAATGGTCACCTGCGGATCGGCTGCAAAGCGCTCGGCCAGGTGTCGGCGAATCAGCTGCTGATCGTCTTGGGAATAACGGTCCAGTTTGTTGAACGCGACGATGAGCGGTTTTTTCAGTTCCAGCAGCGGTTGCAGGGCCTGGTACTCATCGCGGGTCAGGTCGCCGTCACAGACGAAGATCACCACATGTGCCCGCTGCGCCTCGTCCATGACCATGCGGTCGTACTCGCGCTCCACCTGGTTAAGGCCCGGCACGTCGACCAGCACCACCTCGTCGCCGGATTCGCGCAGCCAGTGGTAGTGCTCAATGGTGGTCGTGGTGCCGCCGATCACGTCCGTCCTGACACGGGCACCGGGCAGCAGGGCATTGATCAGCGAACTCTTGCCGCTGCTGATTTCGCCAAACAGCGCGAGATGGATGATTTCAAGCTGGCGTCGCCGTTTCAGCTCCGCCAGTTCATGCCGGGCGGCCTCGACATCGATGCCCGCGGCCTCGGCAGACTCCAGGTGTGCCTGCAGCCCCTCCTCGGTCAGGGGGGCGGCGGCCTCGCCGGGGCGGGTCCTGTCGGGGCGTACGATCCGCCAGCTGAGCCAGACCCCGAAGCCCAGCATGAGGCTGGCGATCGTGGCGGTCAGCACAACAACCCAGTCCGGAGCGGTTTCCAGCTGCTGCCACAGGGACAGGCTGAACTGTGCCGCACTCAGCATGATCGCCAGCAGCACCATCATCCCGACAAAAACGAGAATAGCGAGCAACAGTCTGAAGGTCTTGCTACGGGGCATGGCGCGGGAGATTTTGTTTATCAGACCATTAATATACATGAGTTTTCCATGCCTGGATTTCCCTGCGCGTACCGCGAATGCACTGATCCCATGCGCGCAGGAGCGGGTTCATTCGCGACTGGCAATAAAAAACCATCGCGGCTAAGCCGCTCCTGTCCAGCCGGGTTTGCCCGGCTCATTGCGTATGTCTGGATTGACGATATGTGCCTGACATCGAAGCAGAATTACCGGTCTGCCAGCCGGCAACGCCCCGCTGTGGCAGAATATCCAAAGCGACACACCCGAGGGCAAGACGATGACCGCATTCCGCCTGCCGGCGTTTATCAAGTTCCTGGTCGGCGCTTTTCTGCTGCAGGGCGCAACGGCATTACTGCTCATGACCGCACAGGACGCCGACCTGAGCAGAACCGGCTGGCTGATCGGCCTGCTCGGCATGCTGATCGGTGTGATCGCCTCGCTGTGGTTTTCCACCATCTCCAGCCATGAATGCCAGCATTCCTACGTGCGGGCCAGTGAAAAGTTCAGCCGGCAGCGTGACCGCCTGCGCCGGCAGGCCGAGAAGGAGAAGACAAGGGAAATCCGGGACAGCCACCGGCAGATCCTGCGCGAGACCCGACGCCTGCAAAGCCGCTCGTCGCTGAAACTGGGCGCCGCCATGGCGGGAACTGCCGGCCTCGGCGTCTTGCTGCTGTTTACCCAGTTCATGACACTCGGCCTCCTGGCCGTGTCCGCCACCGGCGGCGCCCTGCTGGGCTACGGTGTCAGGGCGCGCCAGTACCCGGCAATCGGGCGGACAACCGAAGACACGGCTGGCAGTCTTTCCGGGGCACCGGCCGGCCAGGAACGGATCGTGGCTGGTGAAAAGGTCGCGCATACCGACAAGCCCGGGTAAGTCACGCGCAGACGAAGCCGGGCGGACAGCAGCCGTTCAACGGCTCCCGGGCCAGGGTTACCCGGCCCTGACGGGTTTGCCTGGCATGCCTCCCGCTTTCAGGGCTTTTCATGGCAGAGGTCGCAGCTCACCTTCGTTCCCCTGGCGACTGCAATGGTTTTATTGCCATCATCGTCCCGCAGGTATTCCCGGTTCGCAGCCGTGCGGGAAAGCACCGTGCCTTCCAGGTTCCGTCCATGACAGGCCCGGCAGGCACCGGGGTTTCTCTCGTAGAAATCCTCATGCCCCAGATTCCACCCGCGGCTGGCAACGTTATGCATCCCGTGGGGACCGTTGAGGGTAAGCGGCAGACTGGTGTGACAGGCACTGCACTCAATGACGGTGCCGGCATGCCCCTGCAACTGGATGGCAGCCAGGTTGTCATTGGCGGACGCCTGCGCATTAGGCCAGATCGCATGCGTGGACCCGTGACAGCCCTCGCAGGCGACATCGCCATGCCCCAGGCTGTTGCGGTAAAGCGTATTGCTGTTTTCTGCGAAGCGCTTGTTGACTGCCAGTCGCGGGGTCGCGGTATCGATATCGTCATCCCAGGCCTGTAACAGGCGGATATCGTCCCCCAGGTGGCGCACGGCATCACCGGTGTGGCAGGACTCGCATCTTGGTTCATCCACCCAGGGTTCACGCAAGTCGCTGCCAACTGCCAGCATGCTGCCATGGCAGTCCCTGCACTCGATTCCGGCACCGCCCATCGCACCCCTGAGACACTGCGTCACCTTGCCGGGGTGACACTGGTAGCAGGTTTCCTCCATTGTGCCGTTTGAGGGGAAGAGCGGGTCGCCCGTCGCCGGGTCAGTCAGCCCGCCGTGATGCCCGTGCATCACGACGGACATCATGTCCTTGTTGAGCTGTTCACCTGCAGGGCCCGCGCCGGCGAGATCCAGCGCGGCGGAGTAGTGACAGCGGGCACACAGCACCGGCGTCTGCTCCAGCAGGCGGGTGCCGTGTCTGGCATCGTGCAGTGCGAGAATATTGTGTTTTGCGGCCTGCAGGATACTGTTCGGGTCATTGATATCATCCGGCAGTATGTAGTCAACCGGGCTGCCGGCCGGTGCAGCAACTTCACCCAGGGCATGGCAGTTCTGGCAATCGGCCTCGGAAGCAACCGGCAGCACCACATCCAGACTGGCCAGGGTTTTCCCGGCGACGGGGTCGGTCGCACTGACCCGCATCAACGGGTACGCGTTAAGCTGCCCGGCATCGTCAACGGGCAGAATCGGCACCCCGTCTGCCGCAAACCAGCCTTGCCCCGGATCGAAATCATTGAACGGCTGTGGATCATTGACGGCATAGGGATTGAGGATGCCGGGCATGGCCTGTCCGAAGGCCAGGCCCTCATCGGGCGGCGGGCTCAGGCCGAAAAGGTCAAAGACATAGGTATTACCCGTGTCAGGGTTGCGGTCCCAGAAGTTGGTCTTGTTCACCGCTCCGGCCTGGTTCTGGCTGGTCGTGTTGATTGAACCGGCCGCATCCCTGGCTGCCCGGTAACTGACGTCCACATCACCGGCGTCCAGGACACGCGGCGGCGCCCCGCGCTCGATAACCTGACTGTGCACCACATTGAACGGCGGCAGTATCACAAAGGTCGAATAGTCAAGATCGGCACAGTGCATACCCAGGTCGTTGAAGGCCAGCACCTGGTGCGTTCCGGAGATGACTACTGCACCGGTGCCAGCATCATCGCCGTCACCATCCCCCCCGCCGCCTCCGCCGCAGGCGTTGAGCATGACCGAGATAATCACTGCGGCTGTCTGTTTATAGATGCTGTTTGTCATACTGTTTCCTGAGTCAGGGTAAGCTGTCGCGGCGAAACAGGCAGGAGGGCCAGTACCAGGGACCTGGCCCTTGCCAGTCGCAGCTGAAGGCAGTTCAGGTTTCGGTTCATAAGGATCACTCTTGTGTAAACGAAATAATCCGGCAGGTGACATGTGCGCTGACACGCACGGGGCGAGGATCACAGCCTCCTGCTCGCGGAAGTCAGTGCCTCCCGGCGAAGTGCGGCTGAAGAAGCCTGGCTGATATGCGAGCCCATATTTGGGATTTATTTCCCATTTATGGATATGCTATCCATGGACAGCATATAAATCAATCAGCAATTTACAATCCAGCACCCCTGATTGATATCGAGACTTATTCTCATGAGCAGCGACTCACCGTGTCTCATAAGGGCGAATCGTGATCCGGTCATGGACGCGCCCCAACCCTTCCCTGCAGGCACTCTGACCATCAGGAGGGTATTGCCGCGTTTACTGCTGCGCTACCATGCCCGTCTGGCCTGTCAGGCATGAACCCCGGCGGCAGTGGGATCTGATCCAGTCTCTTGCCCTGCGGGATGATGACGTGACAGGCCTTTAACGGTTCATCATAAGGACGTCCTAATGACCAAACGCATGCTGCTTGTCCTGCTGGCGCTCGGCCTGGTGCTGGGTGCCATATTCGGCTGGAAGTCCTGGCAGGAGCATCAGATGGCGGCGCTTGCCAGAATGCCGCCACCACCGGCGACCGTGGCCGCGGCCGAGGTACAGGTCGAGTCCTGGCAGCCCTATCTGCAGGCGGTGGGTTCACTGGTGGCCACCCAGGGCATCCTCGTGACCACCGAGGTGGCCGGCAAGGTCAGCGAGATCCGTTTTGAATCCGGCCAGCAGGTCGAGGCCGGTACCCTGCTGCTGCAGCTCGATGACAGCATCGACCGCGCCGAACTGGAAGGCATCGTCGCCGAGCGGCGGCTGGCCGAGCTGCAGTTCAAGCGCCGCGAGGAGCTGGTGGAGAAAAAAACCATCTCGCGCTCCGATTACGATGAGGCCCAGCTGCGACTGGAAAACGCCAGGGCACAGCTGGACACCAAGCAGGCCCAGATTGCGAAAAAACGCATTACCGCCCCCTTCAGCGGCTTGCTTGGCATCCGCCAGGTGGACCTGGGTGAATACCTCCAGCCGGGTGCTGCCATCGTACCGCTGCAGGCGCTGGATCCGCTCTACGTCGACTACTCGCTGCCCGAGCGTCACCTCGGCCTGATCTCGGTTGGCCAGACCGTGCAGATCGAGGTGCAGGCCTATGCCGGCGAGACCTTCACGGGCCGGATATCGGCACTGAATCCCGGCATCGACCCGGGCACCCGCAGCCTGCGCATCCGCGCGACGCTGGCGAACCCGCAGTCCCGGCTGCGCCCCGGCATGTTCGCCGAGGTGCGCACGCTCCTGCCGCAGCGCCCGGCCGTGCTCACCCTGCCCCAAACGGCGATCACCTACAATCCCTACGGGGACTCGGTGTTCGTGATCGAGGATGGCGAGACCGGAACCACCGTGCAGCGCCGCCAGGTCGAGACCGGCGGGGTGCGCAACGGGCGGGTCGAGATCGCGCAGGGCCTGCAGGCCGGGGAACGTGTCGTCATCGCCGGGCAGGTGAAGCTGCGCAATGGCCAGGCGGTCGTCATCGACAATTCCATTGCGCTTGAAACGCAGATCACGCGACCGTGAAATTCACCGACCTGTTCATTCACCGGCCGGTGCTGGCCAGCGTCGTCAGCCTGCTGATACTGCTGGTGGGACTGCGCTCCGTTGACCTGCTGGAGCTGCGCCAGTATCCCGAGACCCGCGACACGGTCGTCACCGTGACCACAACCTATCCGGGCGCCAGCAGCGAGCTGGTCAAGGGCTTCATCACCACCCCGCTGCAGCAGGCCATTGCCGAGGCCGACGGCATCGACTACCTGTCCGCGACCAGCAGCCAGGGACGCTCGGTGATCGAGGCCCGCATGGTGCTCAACTACGACCCCAAGGCCGCGGTCTCCGAGATCCAGGCCAAGGTGGCCAGCCAGCGCAACATACTGCCCGAGGAGGCCGATGACCCGGTCATCGATTCGCTCACGGGCGAGCGCACCGCGCTGATGTACATGGCCTTCTTCAGCGAGATCATGTCGCCCCCGCAGATCACCGACTACCTGTTGCGGGTGGTGCAGCCGAAACTGCAGGCCGTACCGGGCGTGGCAAAGGCCGAACTGATCGGCAACAAGACCTTCGCCATGCGGATCTGGCTCGACCCGCAGCGCATGGCCGCGCTCGGCGTGACCGCCGGCGAGGTGCAGCAGGTGCTGCGCGACAACAACTACCTCGCCGGCATCGGCCAGACCAAGGGTGCGCATGTCGCCATCGACCTCAGCGCCACCACCGACGTCAGCCGGGAACAGGACTTCCGCGATCTGGTGGTGCGCGAGACGGACGATACCCTGATCCGCCTGAGCGATATCGCCACCACGGAGATGGGCGCGGCGGACTATGACACCAGCACCTGGTACAACGGCAAGACCGCCATCTTCATCGGCATCCGGCAGGCGCCCGGCGCCAACCCGCTGAGCGTCGCCGGCCGTGTACACACGCTGCTGCCGGAACTGCGGGCGCAGTTGCCGGAGGGACTCGATGCCGGCATTCCCTACGATGCCAGCGTTTTTATCGAGGACTCCATCCGGGAGGTCTTCAGCACCCTGATCGAGGCGGTGCTGATCGTGCTGCTGGTGGTCTATCTCTCGCTGGGCTCGATGCGCGCTGCACTGATCCCGGCCGTGGCAGTGCCACTGTCGCTGGTCGGCGGCGTCTTCCTGATGCTGCTGATGGGATTCTCGATCAACCTGCTGACACTGCTCGCCATGGTGCTGGCCATTGGCCTGGTGGTGGATGACGCCATCATCGTGGTGGAGAACGTGCACCGCCACATCGAGCAGGGCAAGACACCGATGCAGGCGTCGCTTGTCGGGGCACGCGAACTTGCCCTGCCGATCATTGCCATGACCACCACTCTGGTCGCGGTCTACGCCCCGATCGGTTTCATGGGCGGGCTGGTCGGTACCCTGTTCACCGAGTTTGCCTTCGCGCTGGCCGGCGCGGTGCTGATCTCGGGCGTGGTCGCGCTGACCCTATCGCCCATGCTGTCCTCGCGGGTGCTGAGGACATCCAGCGGCGAGGGGCGCTTCGAACATGCCGTGGAAAACTTCTTCAACGGCCTGGCGGAGCGCTACCGGCGCGCACTGCGCGGCTCCCTGGAGACCCTGCCGGTCACCCTGGTGTTCGCCGCCGTCGTACTGCTGAGCATCTACTTCATGTTCGTGAGCTCCAAATCCGAGCTGGCCCCCGACGAGGACCAGAGCATCCTGTTCTTCCAGGCAACGGCGCCGCAGACGGCAACGATCGACTACAACGAGGCCTATGTCCGGCAAATCGTATCGCTGTTCGAGAGCGTGCCGGAATATGACAAGAGCTTCATCCTGGCGGGCTTCGGCGGCGATGTGAGCACGACCTTCGGCGGCATAAAGCTGCCGGTCCCGTCGGAGCGCGAACGCAGCCAGATGGAGATCCAGCCAGAGGTGCAGCAGAAGCTGGGCCAGGTGGCCGG
>WOR8_10002300_pt1 | contig 35123 bp, 24 predicted proteins | sample DeeMarSeWOR38_10_FD_19890 | JGI IMG/M metagenome (IMG submission 19890) | reverse complement strand
AAATTCGTAACCATTGTGGACGATGGACGGGATAAGAACGTTCGCGGATCGATCAATATTGACGACGAAGGCAACGATACCGAACGGACATATCTGGTTGAGGATGGTATCCTGCGCAGTTACCTGCATGACCGGATCAGCGCCGGTTATTACAAGGTCAAACCGACCGGCAGCGGGCGGCGGGAATCATTTCGATATGCACCGTTACCAAGGATGCGCAATACCTATATGTTACCTGGTCCGCATAAGAAAGAGGAGATCATTGCGAGCGTTAAAAAAGGCCTCTACGCCGAATCATTTACCAACGGTCAGGTTTTTATCGGGGCCGGTGACTTTACCTTCTATGTCAAGTCCGGCTATCTGATCGAGAATGGCAAAATCACCCGGCCGGTTAAGGACATCAATATTATCGGCAACGGCCCGCGGGTGCTGAAGGATATCGTTATGGTGGCTGATGATTTTAAACTGGACAGTGGCGGCTGGACATGCGGCAAGGATGGCCAGGGAGTTCCGGTCTCACTCGGCCTGCCGACCGTAAAGGTTGCGAAAATTACGGTTGGGGGTGTCAGTTAATTCAAACTACCACACAGTTAATTCAGAGGATATAAAATGAGTACAATAAATAAACTTGATTTAGCCCAGTGGGTGATCGAACAGGCCACGAAAAGTGGAGCAGATGAAGCGGCAGTTGCGATTACAAACCAGCGGGATGTCGAATTCCAATACCGCGATAAAAAACTCGAGAAACTTAAAGAATCCACCCAGAACGGCCTGACACTCGATATTTATACCCAGAAACGATATTCAAGCCACTCGACCAACGATCTGCGCCGGGAATCACTGGCCAAACTGATTGAAGAGGCGGTGTCGGCAACAAAATATCTGAATGAAGACGAATTTCGTACCCTGCCTGATCCCAAGTATTATCATATGGCCACCAAACCGCAACTGAATATTCGTGATGCAACCTATGATTCAATCGATTCCGCAAACCGTAAGAAACTGGCGGCAGAGATCGAAGAACAGGGCATGTCTGAGAGCGACCTGATCATTTCCACGACTGCCGGATATTCAGATACTCTGTATGAGACCACGCGGGTCCACAGCAACGGTTTTTCAGGGCAGATTGAAGGGACCTATTTTTCAGCCGGAGCGGAGGTCACCGTGCGTGATGGAGAGGCCGGTCGCCCCTCTGACTGGTTCTATGCGACCACCCGCTTCTTCGAAGATCTGCCCGGGCCGGCTGAGCTGGGCAAAGGAGCAGCAAGGCGTGCTCTGCAAAAAGTTGGTCAGTCAAAAATAGCCTCTGGTCAATATACCATGATCGTTGAGAACCGCGCCGGCAGAAGACTGTTGGGAATGCTGGCCGGCCCGATGAGTGCCCGGTCTCTGCAACAGAAACGATCTTATCTGGACGGCATGCTGAACAAGAAAATCGCTTCTGAGATACTGACCATAACCGATGATCCGTTTCTCCAGAAAGGTCTCGGTTCACGGTATTTCGATGGGGATGGCATGGCAGCTAATAAGAGAATCATGATCGAAGATGGTATCCTGCGTCAATTTTATATCGACAATTACTATGGCAAAAAACTCGAAATGGAGCCGAATTCAGGTTCCACTTCGAACACGGTTTTTACGACCGGGGAACTATCCCTGGAAGAAATGACCACCCAGGTTGAAAAAGGAATTCTGATAAACGGCTTTATTGGCGGGAATTTCAACAGTACCACCGGTGATTTTTCATATGGTATTGTTGGACTGCTGATCGAAAAAGGAAAAATCGTACAGCCTGTGAATGAAATGAATATCAGCGGTAACGGCAAAGATTTTTGGAATAAACTCCGCGCTGTCGGTAATGATCCATATCCTTATTCATCCAGTCGAATGCCCAGTCTCCTGTTTGAGGATATTCAGTTCAGCGGCGTTTGATCCGCTGGCTTAGAAAATTTTTACACTCACGGAGGTTCACGGATTTTCCAATATCGACTTCTGAAAATATCAATCCGAAGTTTCAGAGTGTCATTCCGAATTTATTCCTGAATCTCTGAGATCCTGAAAAAAGTTCAGGATGACAGAGGTGAAGGGGATGTGATTGACTGATGATAGTATTGTTTTTACGAACAAATTAAATATCATCCTTAACTGGATGCGGAAACTTTGGAATCACTGGTAATATTTAAATCCATCTTCAAATCTCTAAAGCGTGGATTCATTGTCTTTATAAGGTTAATTTTCCACTCACGATGCCAGTTTTTCAGTTGCTTTTCTCTTTTAATGGCATACCGGATATCACTAAAATATTCATAATAAATCAGATCAAATAATTTATATTTCCGGACAAATTTTGAACCGATTCCGTTATTATGATCGGCTATCCTTCGCCAAAGGTCATTTGTAACACCGATATAAAAAGTGGATCGACCTTTATTGGTTATAATGTAAACATATGCATTCTTCATTGTATAGATTCATTTATTATTTTTGTCTTTTTTTTTGAGCAACGAGTAATATACCACTAGTATTATTCCGTACCCATAAAGTATCCCTCCGAATTCCCACTATGTAAGCCCGAACTCGGTTCGGGATCCATCAAGATCCTGAAATAAATTCAGGATGACAAAATAGGATGGCAAATCAGGATGACAAAACAGGATGACAATTCAGGATGACAGGGATAGAGAGTATGTGCGTTAATGGTGACATTATTGCTATGGCAGACAACCACCATTGTCATCCAGAACTCGGTGCGGGATGACAGGGGTAGTGTATTTGCTCAAATGATGTATGAGTCAAATTTTGGATTTTTCCTGTTTCATCATCTATATTATCTGAGATAACTTATGTGACGGGTAAATTATGTACTTCAGACACACTCTGATAATTTTTTGGATGCTGATAGGATGGAGCCACGGTCAGGAAGCTGATTTGCGTCTCACGGCCGAAGAGCGCAAAGAGACATTACAGAAGATACAAGGCCTTCTGGCAGACAATTATGTATTTGCGGATACGGCCAGGAAGTGTATAGATTATCTGCGGCAGCAGATTGAACAGGGATCCTATGATGCAGTCACCCATCCGCGGGCATTTGTACGCAGACTCAATTCCGAACTCGCCGGGATTCATCACGATCAGCACCTGCGATTATCTTTCGTTTCCCCCGAAAGCCGGCGGTTTGAGGAAGCCCAACCTGATCTTGCATTACTCACACGCTCCCTGGATCGTCAGAGAGATAATTATGGTATTAAGGAAATAAAAATCTATCCTGACAACATTGGTTACATCAGTATGACCTCGTTTGAACCGCTCGAGATGTCCCGGGCACAAATCATCGCTGCTCTGAAGTTGATTGAAAATACGGCTGCGGTAATTTTTGATCTGCGTCAGAATGAAGGCGGGAATCTCAATACCGTTCAATTTATCTGCAGTTTTTTTCTGCCGGCTCCAAAACTCCTGTTTTCCTACTACTGGCGCCGGGGTGATTACATTGAACATTACTATATTCTGCCGAAAATTCCGGGATCCCGGCGACCGGAAGTGCCGGTTTTTATTCTGATCGGTAAATCCACTTTCTCGGCAGCAGAAGAATTCGCATACAGCATGCAGATGCAAAAACGGGCGTTGATTATCGGTGAGTCATCGGGAGGTGGTGCAAATCCCGGTTATGCATTTGAGATCTCACCCCGATTCAGCATATTTATTCCAACCGGACGAGCAATCAATCCGGTAAGTAACACCAATTGGGAAGGAAAAGGTGTAGTGCCTGACGTTAAGGCGACCGGGACAGCGGCATTTACCATAGCGCTGGATCGGGCCGGAGCAGCTGCTCGTTCCTACCAAAAGGCCATCGATGATCAGGCCGCCGGTGAACTGGTCGTTTTTTCAGCTTTGCTGGAACGTCTCCATACCGACAGCACCCAAACGAATATGCACAATCTGGATAGTTTATTAAACCGGCTCGCCGCTCAAAATCTGATTGATGAATGGACCATCAATACACTGGGTTACCGGTATTTAAATCAGAATCTCCATTCCGTCGCAATCGCCCTCTTTTCTTACAATACTACTCATTTTCCTGAGTCTGTTAATGCCTTTGACAGCCTGGGCGAGGTGTATTATCGCAGGGGTGATCATGAAGCCGCTAAAAAGTATTACCTGCATTCCCTCTCGCTCGATCCAAATAACCAAAATGCACAACATATGCTCAAACAGATCGAGAAAGGATACTGATATCAGCCTGCGTTAATTCTGTGATTACGGCCGCAATTTTTATCCATGAATCATAGATGGGGATACAGTGAATCAGAGATAGGTATGAGAAAACAGGGACTTTATATAAATTTCAGATGAAGTGGAAAAATATCCGCTTGAGTTTATTCATTCTGCACATGATGTTATCAATGGCGGCAGATGTTATAATTCAGTGCGATACGTAAACATATTTCTTCAGATGTTATTGGTATAATTTTTGTATGATTAAAAGATAGAAAATCGTCAGGAGATTAAATGCGTAAAGTCGGTTTATGCCTGATAATTATTTATACCATCACCCTGATTCCTATACTGCGCGCTCAAAATGTCTGGCAGGAAGTTGGTAAAATGCCAATCCCGGTTTATGGGGGCAAAGCGGTTGTCATAGATTCAATGATCCTGATCATCGGCGGTTCCCAGGCCTCCGCCAGCCAGATCAGCCGCATACGACCCAGCAGCTTGATTCAGGCGTATGATCCGGCCCGAAATACCTGGCGCAATCTGGATACGCTGAATTTTCCGCGCTATGCCTTCGCCGCCGATACAATCGATAAAAACAGTCTGTTGATATGCGGTGGTTCCTGGCAAAACGATCTGAATTCCTATACGATAGAACAATGGAGCCTCCGGAATTCCTTATCCGAACCGGAAGTTATTTTTCAGAATGCCCTGTGCAATCGTGTTTACTTTTCTGGTCATACTTACAGGAAAAAGTTTTATTTATTTGGTGGCATGAAGTCACCCGCCACCGATGTGTCAGGGCATTTAGCGGAGATTCTTGTTTTCGACCTGACCAGCAACCGCATTGTATTCAATTCTGACTCACTCGCCAGACCATATCTCTTGCTGTATCACCATGCCTCGGTGCGCATAGACAATATGGTATATCTTATTGGTGGTGTGCATGACGGCGTTACGGCCAATATCAGAGCAATAGATCTGGATAAACTCGGATCAGCCGATCCGGCATTTCCGGAAGTGGGAAAATTAAGCAATGTACGTGCAGGTTGTGATGCGATCGTACTTCCTGATTATATATGTGTAGTCGGCGGCTATTCAGAGAATTCGAACGCGCTCTCAAGTACCGACCTGATCTCCCGGTCAAAATTTGAAACTTTTACCGGTCCTCCTATGCACCATGCTCGAAAAGAGCCGATGGCAGTCGTATGCAATGGATCGATCTATGTTTTTGGCGGGCGTACGCAAAATGAGGCGGTGGTCGATGTAATTGAACGGATTAAAATTGAAGATATGATACCGGTGAGTACCCGGATACCAGAATTTATATCCGGGATCCCCGCTGAATTTGAGTTGGAGCAGAATTTTCCGAATCCATTCAACGCCGGAACGATCATTCCTTTCCGATTGCCGGAGGCAGAAGTGATCAGGATTGAAGTATCCAATATTCTCGGAGAAAAAGTTCGTACACTATTCGAAGGTATACTCCCGTCCGGTGTGCACAGAATACAATGGGATGCTACCGATGACAGGCGGCTGCCTGTACCCAGCGGAATGTATTACTATTCGCTGACAAATGGCGTTGATCGACGAACGGGTAAAATGATTCTCATACGATAGATTCAGATGAGTTTAGGATTGATTATGTTGGTGCGAATTTTCCGGTTAACCGGTAAAAATGGTAATTAGCAAAATGATAAAAGTAGCATGAATAAGTATCATGTAAGGCAAATCTACATTTCTTCAACGAAAATTAAATATGTTCATCCGGTTATCCGGCCCATAATCAAATTAGATGTGACCACATGTTGCAAATTACCTTAACAGAATCATTCAGAAAAAATGATAATGGTCCGCAAATTTTTCAACAGGTACGAATTTTTTTCGCGGTTTTAATCCGTATAATAGATCACCTGTGGGCTACAAATAATGAATATGATTCATTTTTAAATTATGGCATCCAATTTGAATGAATAATTTTACGCTCAAAAAAAAAATTGACCAGTAGATGATATCCTGAACCCATGTCCAATTAAAATTATGGTTTTGTCCAAAGGAGGAATTATGAAGGTATATTTACAGATCTTGCTGATCTTGCTGGCCTGTTTTGCTCTGGGTACCACCTTACAGGCTGCTCAGGTGTATGGACTGGTAACCGATGCAGCCACAAATTTACCTGTTTCAAACGCCAAGGTCTTTGCGCTTGGATACATGGCCGGTTCAGGCGACTCGATAGTCTTTGAGACCTATACGGGGAAAGACGGTCTATATGCAATCGAGCAAATGCCTGCAGGCGACTTCTGGATAGGATGCCAGCATCCCGATTATTTAATGCAACGGAATACACCGATTGAACTGGCGGATGATTCCAGGCGGGAAGTTAATTTTGAATTACTTCTCCAAAACTCCACTCTCAGAAATCATATTTCCGGCCATGTCTACAGCACGCCGCCTTTGCTACCGGTTTTTATCCCGATACCCAACGCAAAAGTCTGGCTGACCGGTGCCAACGGCCTGACGTATCAAACCTTTACAGATGATGCAGGTAAATATATATTCAGCAACATAATTCCGGGTGTATATACTGTATCTGCTGCAGCACGCGGACATAAAACCGCCATCGATGTTGAAAAAATTGAAGTTGAACCGGAGCTTCATATTGAAAATCTGGACATTCACTTAATCCCGGTTGAACCGGTACCGAATTATCAGCTTTCGGGTTCCGTTTTCGATGAGGAGACCGGAGAGCCGGTTTTTCCTGCTTTCATTACCGTCGTATTGACAGATCCTTCGCTTTATCAGAGCCCGCTGCCCCCTGAAATTATCGGAATTACAGTGCGCAATAATGAAGACGGGTCCTATTTGATCGAAAAGATACCAGCGGGAATCTTTGATGTTGTCTGTACAGCACGAGGCTATGAAACCAAGGTGGTACCGAAGGTAGATTTTACATCAGCTGACCAGATCCTTGATTTTTATCTGATTCCGATTACGCCTCCGGTGCACAATTTGCTTGCCGGTACCATATACGACGCGAACTCGGGGGATGCACTACCCGACGTGCATTTGACACTTTCAAATCTGAGCGGTCCGGAGCTTGACGGTCCCGAAATCATCTACCATACCAGAAGCGATAAAATGGGGTACTATCAGTTCTACAATATTCTGCCGGGAAAGTATCAACTTACCGCTTTCAAACGCGGCTATTATCCCTTTACGGATACGCTGGCAATTGACGAAAATACCTGGATTACCGATTTCGATCTCAAACTGGAGCCGTTCCCGACAACCGATCAGGTAACGTTATGGGGATACGTCTGGGATAGAACCACCGATCAGGTTCCGGTATATCCCGCGCATATTGAAGTACTTGGTTTTACCGCTGCGGGTGACTCGTTATACTATCACACCCTTTCAAACCCTGATGGAAGTTATAAGATCGCTGAAATCCATCCCGGATATTATAAACTCAGATGCTCTGCCCGGGGATATGAAACCGAGGTTTTCTGCAATTTCCCGCTGTTTGAACCAGAGGTTCAATTTGATTTTTACCTGACACCAAAAATTATCCCGGAACTCGGTACCATTGCCGGAAAAGTATATTTTGATGGCACTCTGGCCCCCGTTCACAAAGCGCAGATCCACTTCATACCGGTGTATGAAATTCAGACCCACCTGCGCAACGAGAACGACAGCATTTACCGGACTTACACCAATGAACGCGGACTATATAAGGCAAATCTCCCTCCCGGGAAGTACATCGTCTCCTGTCGTTATCAGTATAACGATAATTTATATATCTACCATGAATTTTACGACAATGTCCATTCGATAGATGATGCTGCGCACGTACCTGTCATGTCCGGAGAAGTGACTGAAGGGATAGATTTTGGCATTCCCGGTCTGAATAACATTAAGGAAGTTGTTTTTACCGGTCGTGTGACTGACGATGCCGGTCTCCCGCTTGCCCGGGCGCTGGTGCGCGTCTGGGAACTATCTCTCCCAATCATGCGCACGCACATGACAATGAACACATATATGGCCTATACCGATGATAACGGTGAATACAAAATTGTCATCGATCTTGACCGGCAATATTTTACCGTGCCATGGCCGGTTTATGCTTTTATCGCTGCAGCGAATAAAGAGGGCTATAAAATCGAGTTTTTCGAGGAAAAGCCAACCATTTTCGAAGCCGACATTTTCTGGGCCATGAGCGACACGACTTTCAGCAATGTAAATTTTACACTGGAACCCTCGGATGCGACCAATTCCATTAGCGGACAGGTAACGGGTGCAGGAGGTACACCGTTAGCGAATGCATTTGTAATGGGCATACCTGAAAAAAGTGGCAAATTCTCTTTCGCCTTTACCGATAATCAGGGTCATTATACCCTGGACAACCTGCAAAACGAGTCATATTATATCCTCTTTATGGCTCAGAGATATCTTCCTGAATTTTATGACGATGCAACTGTTTGGGAAGATGCCGATCCTGTGACCGCAAATGGTACTGTAGATGGTATCGATGCAGAACTTACGCCGCTGATCGTACCCCTGCCCTATGATTCGTTACGTTGTATGCTTGCTGGTCGGGTTATGCATCAGAACGGAAATCCGTTGGAAGGCGCCCTGATCATGGTAAGAAATCGTTCCCAGGAAATGGTGAATTATGGAATAACCGATCAATATGGTAATTACCAAATCGACGGTTTGTCAGACGGTATCTATGAAGTTACCGTAACCAAGGTCAACTTTGCCAGCGCAACAACTGAAATCGAGATCAACAGTGCGAGAGCAGATATCACCCTCTTTGATTTCAGTCTGACAGAAAATCTGACATCCGTGCCTGTGTCCGACCCGAATCCAGTCGGCCTGCCAACACAGCTGGCGCTCCTACCAAATTATCCCAATCCATTTAATCCGAGTACAAAAATTGAGTTTACTCTCCCCGAGGCGCTGGCTGTGGATTTGTCAGTCTTTGACATCCTGGGCCGGAGAATCAAAACTCTGGTCCGGGAATCCCTGCCACCGGGCAGGTATTCGGTGACCTGGAATGGTTCGGATACCAATAATCGTTCCGTTTCCTCCGGGATTTACTTCTATGTCTTGGAAACACCGGGACAACGATTGGTAGGCAAACTTGTCCTTAATCGTTAGATTGCGATTCAGGCTGGTTGATCGATGATCGGAAGAACCCTCCCGTACCCCCGGGAGGGTTTTTTTTTGATATTAAGATTGCCGGCAGGAATGATAAAGACGGTACTGTGAGTGAGTAACGAACAAGATGCTGGTAAGCATCCGATAGTCGGCAATAATGGCAAGACGTTTTGAATTTTTAAACAATCAAACCGCTCTAAGCGGGCAATCTTGTTTATACTTCCTGCGGTACCTGCCGGGATTCCAGTCAGAAATATTTATCGGTGAAAGGCATCGATTTTAAAGACGGCTCTCCGGGATAAAATACGATCATCCGCATAATATAATCCGTTTTTCAGAAGATTTTTATAATTTTGCAACCAGCTCCTGCTTAATCCGTACACCATGGAAGGAATAAAAGGTACTTGGCATGAAATCAGTCTCGCAAAGCGAACCGCAGCCAGGAACAGACGGGGTTATGATCCATTCAGAACTATTGACTCTAATTTCACGTGGTAAAGAGGAGTTTACCCCGGATAAATCTGTAATAAATCAGGATTCAATTTTTCGACGAGGTATGGCCATGAAAAATATCTGCGTTTTTTGTCTTATTTGTGTTTACGGGATCATTCATTGGAGCTGCGGATCCGATGCTGAATCAAAGGACTCCGAAAAAGAGAAAGTCGTTTCTGTGCCTGTGGAGGTCAGCCGGGTCATTATTGACGATGTGTCCGCCTTTTTTTCGGGCACAGCAACACTTGAGGCAGAGGAGGAGGCGGTTGTGGTTGCCAGGGTGCCCGGGGTTGTAAAGGAAATACTTGCTGAAGAGGGTGATCGCGTAAAACGGGGTCAAATCCTCGCCAGACTGGATGATGAACAATTACGTTTCCGGCTCAATCAGGCCCAGGCCGATTTTAACAAACTCTCCAAGGAACATGAACGAAGTGAGGAATTATTTCGTAAAAACCTGATCAGCGCCGATGCATATGACAAGGTGAAATTTGAATATGAGGCAATCAAGGCCGCGCTCGATCTTGCTCAACTTGAACTAAACTATTGTGCCATTCGGGCACCGATCGATGGAATCATTGCCAGCCGATTTATTAAAACCGGAAATATGGTGAACACCAATGAACAGACATTTAAAATTACCGACTTTGAACCTTTAAACGCCATGCTGTTTATTCCGGAACGGCACATGCGAAAGCTGGAACTCAGACAGCCCGTTTCGATTACCGTTGACGCCGTGCCGGATAATGATTTTACTGGTTTTGTAAAGCTCATAAGTCCGGTGATCGATCCGCAATCAGGTACCTGTAAGGTGACCATTGAAGTCAATGATCCCAAAAATCGTCTCAAGCCCGGTATGTTCGGACGCGTCAACATCATCTATGACACCCATCACCAGACGTTGCTGGTACCTAAAGAAGCAATTCTGTCAGAGGATAAGGAGAGTGCACTGTTTGTGGTACGAGATTCCATAGCTCTCCGCAAGGTGGTTAATTGTGGCTATGTAAACGGAACGCACGTTGAAATCCTCGATGGTGTAAAAGAAGGGGATACCGTGGTGACCATCGGTCAGGCCAGTTTAAAAGACAGTTCACAGGTGGATATTATTGGAGGCTTAACGGCGAATTATTAGTGCGGTGTAAAATTAAAGGAGCAGATCCATGAAGATCGTTGAACTGTCTGTGCGGAGAAGGGTGACCGTGGCAATGTTCACAATTGCCATTCTGCTTTTCGGCCTGGTTTCTTTTGATCGGCTTAAGGTCAACCTCCTGCCTGATCTCTCTTACCCCACGCTAACCATCCGGACTGAATATCGGGGTGCGGCTCCAGCAGAAGTTGAAAATCTGATCTCCAAACCGATTGAAGAAGCCCTTGGGATCGTGAAAAATGTACAACAGGTCAGGTCTGTTTCGCGCTCGGGCCAGTCTGATGTTCTTCTCGAATTCACCTGGGGAACGGCCATGGATTTTGCCAGCCTGGATGTGCGCGAAAAGCTCGATGCTTTGCAGTTGCCTCTGGAAGCTACAAAACCGGTTATTCTTCGCTTTGATCCCTCGCTCGATCCAATTATCCGACTCGCCCTGTATCAAAAAAATCCCGATAACGAAGACCACCATCCGATGTATGCTGCCCTTTCGCCGGGTATCCTCAGCATGAACCAGGAATTCAGCCTGAAGCACCTGCGTCGCCTCGGGGACGAATTAATTAAGAAAGAACTGGAATCGGTTCCCGGTGTTGCGGCGGTAAAAATAAGCGGTGGTCTGGAAGATGAGATCCAGATATATGTCGATCAGGCCCGGCTGGCCAAATTGAATATTCCGATCGAAAATGTGATCGATGTGTTATCTGCTGAAAATGTCAATCTGTCCGGCGGTCGTCTGGAGGAGGGAAAACACACTTATCTTGTGCGAACATTGAATGAATTCCGGTCAGTACCGGAAATTGATCATACTATTCTGACCACACGTCAGGGCAGACCGGTATATCTGCGCGATGTTGCGCAAGTGCGTCAGGGATTCAAGGAACGTACTGCAATCACGCGACTTAATGGAGAGGAAGCAGTCGAAATCGCAATCTACAAGGAAGGCGATGCGAATACGGTAACCGTCTCCCATCAACTGGACCGACGGCTGGACCGGCTGGCGGGAATATTGCCCCAGGAAGTTGCCCTTGAAACCGTGGCCGATCAGTCCGTTTTTATCGAACAGGCCGTTGATGAAGTTTTGAAGGCCGGACTTATCGGTGGGTTGCTGGCCATTATCATACTCTATCTGTTCCTGCGTAATGTCTGGACAACGATTATAATCTCATTTTCCATCCCGATTTCCGTGATCGCTACATTTAATCTCATGCATGGTCTTGACATCACTCTTAATATTATGTCACTGGGAGGCATTGCGCTGGGTATCGGCCTTCTCGTAGATAACTCAATCGTGGTTCTGGAAAATATCTCACGGTACCGTGAACAAGGCACAGATGGCAACACTGCCGCCAGGGTTGGCGCAAGTGAGGTCGGCGCGGCGGTAACCGCCTCTACGCTTACCACCATCGCCGTTTTCTTCCCATTGGTTTTTGTACAGGGAATCGCCGGCCAACTGTTCAAAGACCAGGCCTTAACCGTGACGTTCGCTTTGCTCGCATCGCTGTGGGTTGCCCTAACAATCATACCGATGCTGGCATCGTGGGGATGGCGCAAACGAAATTCTGCGACTGAACAGCAGGAAATACCGGTTAAACGTCTGAAACGCTTCAGATTTACAATATTTACCCGCATACCTGCATTTATGCTGCGTCAATTTCTACGTATTGTTTTTGGAATTGGAAAGTTTATTCTGGTGTTGATCAAACCTGTGCTCGATCTTTTCCAAAAAGGCTATGGCCTGCTGGAAAAACAATATATTCCCGTTATAAAATGGGCCATTGGACATCGCAGGACAGTTCTCGGCACAGCCGCCCTATTGTTCATATGCACATTGTTACTCATCCCGGGATTAGGAGTGGAATTGATTCCACAGCTCTCGCAGGGCGAGTTTAAAGTGGAGTTTAAATTACCGCCCGGTACACCACTTGAACGTACCGATCTTCTGCTCAAAACGGTACATGATGAAACCAGCGGATTTGAAAATATAGCTACGACATTTGCCGTTGCAGGATCCGGAAACCGCCTTGATGCCAATCCGGAACAGATGGGAGAGAACTGGGGCGAAATTTCGGTAAAAATGCAGTCAGCTGTCACCCGGGAAAAGGAAGAAGGGCTTATGTCGGTTCTTCGTGAGCAGTTCACAGAAATACCCGGTACGGCGCATAAATTTTCACGACCGGCACTTTTTACGTTAAAAACGCCGGTTGAAATTGAGATTATCGGCTACGATCTGGATCGCCTGCGCCAGGTAAGCAGGATGCTGGTTGGACGCATGGAGGCGCTGCCGCGTTTTGCAGATATTAAATCCACCGTTGAAAGCGGACATCCGGAGATTCGCATCATCTTTGATCGTGAGCGGGCTGCAGCACTCGGGATACCGGTATATCGTGCCGCTGAAAGACTCGTCAGTAAAGTCCGCGGTACGGTGGCTTCCAAATATTCCTGGCATGATCGTAAAATTGATATTGTGGTGCGGTGCCGGGAAGAAGACCGCACTTCGATCGCTGACATCCGTAACCTGATCATAAATCCGGAGTGTGAGTGTCCGGTAACATTGGATGAAATAGCCAGAATTGTCGAAGATACCGGTCCGGCAGAGATCAACCGTGTCGGCCAGGAAAGGGTGGCGATCATCTCGGCGAACCTGAATTTCGGTGATCTGGGCTCGGCTGCGGAGGAACTATATGCGCTGCTCTCAGATTTTCCCAGACCGCACGATATAGATATACAGCTCGCCGGGCAAAATGAAGAAATGGCTGTATCATTCAGTTCGCTGCGCTTTGCGCTGGTACTGGCGGTTTTCCTGGTATATCTGGTCATGGCCTCTCAGTTTGAATCCCTGATCCATCCGTTCGTGATCATATTTACCATTCCGCTGGCACTGATCGGAGCAGTTCTGGCGCTCTGGATAACGGGATCCACCATTAACGTTGTTGTGTTTATCGGATTGATATTGCTCGCCGGCATTGTGGTAAACAATGCGATTGTTCTTATCGACCTGATCAACAAGTTACGCGCACGTGGTGTTCCTAAAACCGAGGCCATTATCGAGGCGGGTCACGCGCGGCTCAGGCCGATTCTGATGACCACTCTGACAACCACCCTGGGTTTGCTTCCTCTGGCTCTTGGATTCGGAGAGGGCGCTGAATTGCGTTCGCCGATGGCGATCACCGTCATAGGCGGGCTGCTCGTGGCCACCATGCTAACCCTGGTTGTCATTCCGGTTGTATATGACCTGCTCGATCGGAAGCAATTTGCCGCTGCTTCAACCGCAGGGGACGCGGTATGAATCTCACTACTGCCACATTGCGCCGCCCCATTACGACCATCATGATCTTTATATCAATATTTGTGGTCGGATTGATTTCCCTGCACCTGCTGCCGATTGAATTTTTCCCGGATATCGATGCCCCATTCCTGTTTGTCGAAGTACCTTATCCCAACTCCACACCGGAAGAAACCGAACGTCAGATTACACGACCGATTGAAGAAGTCCTGGCCATGATCGGCGATATTCGCGAAATGCGCTCCTGGTCAGCGAACAATTCCGGCCAGGTATTGGTGATATTCTATCTCGGTGTTGATATTGATGTGAAAGCACTAACCGCCCGGGAAAAAATCGACGGCATCCGCAATGAACTTCCGGCTGACGTCGAGCGTATTCTCATTCACCGCTGGAGCAGCACCGATGAGGCGATTCTGAATTTGCGACTGTCCAGCAATCGTGATCTGTCCAACGCATATGATATTTTAAACCGGAATCTGATCCGCCGGTTGGAACGCATCGACGGTGTTGCCCGTGTGACGCTTTATGGTGTCGAGCCTAAGGAAATATCGATTCAGCTGGATGTGAACCGTATCATAGCGCACAAAATAGATATCACAAATCTTGTTGAAACCCTCATGTCCAGCAATTTTTCCCTGACCGCCGGGCGGGTAACCGATGGCGTGCGCCGGTTAGCTGTGCGGCCGGTCGGTGAGTTTTCCACACTTGAGGATTATCAGAATCTTATTATCGGTAAGAATAATCTGAAGCTGGAAGATGTCGCCGATGTCACGCTGACACATCCCAGACGTGATTATGGACGACATCTCGACCGTAAATATGCGGTGGGGATCGATATTTACAAAGAATCAGGTACCAACACGGTAGATGTTACCGAACGGATCCTGAATGTACTCAATGATATCAAAGACAATCCGGAAATGGCCGGTATCCAGTTGTATGAAATGGAAAATCAGGCAGAAGGTATCATCAGTTCGCTCAATGAGCTGTTTAAATCCGGATTGCTCGGCGCGTTTCTGGCAGTTGGTGTATTATTCTTCTTCCTGCGTCGCTGGGCGCCGACTATAATAGTGACTCTCGCGGTACCTGTCTCACTTCTGGTAGCCCTGGCATGCATGTATTTCTTAGAGATCTCTTTGAATATTCTTTCCATGATGGGTCTTTTACTGGCCGTGGGTATGCTTGTCGACAATGCCGTTGTGGCTACCGAGAGCATTAACCGGCATCAGCAGCTAAACCCCGAAACCCGGAAGGCGACGATTAGTGGTGTACGGGAGATTGCGCTGGCGATTACCGCCGGTACGCTGACTACCATTATTGTATTTTTACCGCAGATAGTAAGCACCAGTGACCAGCTGTCACTCTATCTGCGCCATATATCGATTGCCCTCTGTATTTCCCTGCTCGCGTCTTTGATCATTGCCCAGACGATCGTACCGCTGCTGACTTCACGCTTAAAACCATCCGGAAAGTCCCGAAAAAAGACTCTGGTTGATCGAATGATACAGCGCTATCAAAAAATACTTGGATGGACACTGCATCATCGCCTGCTTACCGTGACAGGCATCCTGCTGATACTGGCATCGATCATACTGCCGGGATCTCTGGTCAAATTCGATCTGTTTCCCGACAATGAATCTGACCGGAAACTGCGCCTGCATTATAATATCAATGATTCCTATACACTGGAAGAGGTTGAGAAAACGGTTGATATGATTGAGGAGTATTTATATCAGAATCAGGAATTATTCGAAATCCGGTCAGTATATTCTTATTTCGAACCGGGATATGCGATGTCGACCATTCTTCTGACGACCGACGATGCGATTAACAAAACCCAGAAAGAAATCATGGAATTGATCCGCAAGGATCTGCCCCGGATCGCCATCGGCAAGCCGGCATTTGAGCACAGCCACAATATGCCGAGTTGTCGCGCGATGTGGCCTGGACCCTGTCGCAGATTCCTGGTATCAATGATGCCCGCTCTGATGCTGAAGCCGGAAACAAGGAAGTACAGGTCGTGGTTGACCGTTCCCGTAGTAATACTTACGGTTTTACGACCCGCCAGATTGCACAAACGGTCTCCGCTGCCATGCGGGGTATCCGCCTGCGTAAATTTAAAACCCGTGAAGGTGAGATCGACGTAAAACTGGAATTTCAGGAAAAGGATCGCCAGAATCTGGAAAATCTTGAGAATCTGCCACTTTTTGCCAATGGATCCGAAAATCTGTATAAATTAACGTCACTGGCAGATCTGAAAGTGATGCCGGGTCCTCAGCGGATTTTCAGACAGGATCGGATAACCAGTATGGGGGTTTCCGCCCGGCTTAAAGATATCACGGTCAATGAAGCACGGGAAAAAATATCCAAAGTTTTGGGTAATTATCAATTCCCCCCGGGTTATTCTTGGAACTATGGCGAGCGATTCAATTATGAAGAAGAAGCAACCCAGAACATGTTGATCAACATGCTGCTTGCCCTGGCATTAATATATTTCGTAATGGCCTCACTATTTGAATCCCTGATTTTTCCGGCAGGTATCTGGTCCTCAATATTTTTTGCCATTGTCGGGGTATACTGGTTCTTTCTTATAACCGATACGGTTATGTCTTTTATGGCAATGCTCGGGATACTTCTCTTGATCGGGGTGGTTGTAAATAATGGAATCGTTTTGATTGACCATATTATCCAGCTGCGTAATCAGGGTATGTCACGTGAAGCAGCGATTCTGCAAGCAGGCCGTGACCGGTTGCGCCCGATCATCATGACCGCGGCCACGACGATTTTTAGTCTATTACCTCTCAGTATGGTTGCCACCCAGGTCGGCGGAAACGGTCCCCCCTATTATCCAATGGCACGGGCGATTGTCGGTGGACTGTCATTCTCGACACTGGTAACCCTGTTAATTTTGCCCACAATTTATATTCTTCTTGACGATATGCGGAACTGGGCACGCAGGTTGATACAACGTGCGCTTGCCCGATAAAATCATGCAGGAATAGTATGGCACCGGCTCTCTAATAGACAGTGCCGCTTACCCGCACGTTGAATTTTTATAATACTTGAATCGGCATCATATCCATATTATCTTTTAATCAGATCAGGGCATGTCTGAAACATCCTGTGATTTTTCACCCGATATGAAAGGGAAAAATTCATGGAGGAAGTACGTCGTAAACTGCTGCGCGATATGGGATTTTCAGAGAAGGCAATTGCCATACTCGACCAGAATCTCAACATGGAGACGATGCACAATCCCACCATCAGTGAGCAGCATCAGGGTATTTGTGGCGATATACTGTTTCTTTCGCTGCGTATCGAAAATAATATAATTAAAGATGCCAAATATGAATATATCGGTTGTGCAGGGTTACAATCCTGTGCCTCAGCGATGACAACTATGATCATGGGAAAATCGCTGGATGAGGCAGATAAACTTAATGCACAGCAGATCATCGACTGGCTGGAAGGTATACCGAAGCAGAAATATGAATGTGCCGAAATTGCAAATTCGGCTTTGCATAAAGCAATCAATAACTACCGTGGAACAGCTCTGAGAGTAATTTAGCGCACGACCAGATTTTCGGTTTTGTCATAGTATGTTAGCCAATGAGCCCTAAAATCTCGCAGGAAGCCGAAGATCCGAATTCCCTCATCATCCACTCGTTTTCTTAGAGTCGTAGACTATTTTATCTCTTGTGACTTCACAATGACAAAAATATTGCGATTATTGAGCTTAGATGTTACTTTTTCTGTGAGTACAAAACGGCAAGATTCTATCAAGGAACGGTCCACTTCGTAGCTCAACCTGAGGAATGGTATTTTGAACAGACCAATGATAAAAATCAATTTCCCGGTATGGCTGTCAGCGGAATTGCGCATTGCAGTTTCGTTGATTTATCTGCTGTGTTTTTCAGGCTGCGAGGCACCTCGAAACAATCCGCTGGATCCAGCTAATCCGGATAATCAGTACCATATGATAAACGGACAGGTCCAGACGCTCAGTCTTCCCAGAAAACCTCTCGAAAATGTAACGGTGATGTGGTTGGGCAAGGGATTAGCAACCCACACTGACCCCAATGGAATTTTTAACCTTGAAACCGTCGGCGCACAGGATAACTGGATCTTTTTTGAAAAATCCGGATATTTTGCCGATTCAAGTTTTATCACATGGGGTAACCAACGTACAATTACCAGGGATATTTTCCTCAATACCCAGCCTTTGCTGGATAGTTTGAATCTATATAGTGTAATTCTAAACCGTTATCCTTCCCTCCAGACAGAACAAGCGGTAATTGAGGCGTGGATTTCGGATCCAGACAATGATGTCGATACGGTAAAGGTTTTGATTCCTGTTTCGGATGTGATGTACACAATTCCATATAATACGACCGTTAAATCATATGAACGCGTATTTTCGATATTCGATCTGGAGATAGAGCGGCTGGAGGAAATTGTCGGATATAATTTTCAGATTACAATCTACGACGTCTTTGATCGCGTCCTGCAATTTGAGACGGGCAGTATTATACGTGTGATCAGGGACGAAGTGCATTTCCAATCGCCATCTGGCAACGAGTTAACCGGTGCAACACCGACGCTGGTCTGGGAGGTGTTCAATCCAGGCTTTAATTTTACCTACACACTCGAGATTTTTACTGCTGAAATTACGCCACAACTTCAATGGCGAAAAGAATATATTGATATGGGGATCACCACCAATACCGTGGATTCACCACTACCTGCCGGTCCCTACTATTGGATCATCTGGGCCATTGACAGCTTTGGCAATCGCACGCGCTCAAAACCCGCATCATTCACTGTTGAATGACCGCGATCAGAGGTAATAATGGATACCCGTTATCTTTCCCAAATACGTGAAATCCCGAAGAGCCAGCTGGATGTACTGTATCACATCAGTGCCCTGCTCAATGTGATGGATATGTCCGATCATCTTATTGAAGAGGTACTGGATCAGGTAATTGATTTTCTGAAAGCCGAACGCGGGCTTTTTGTCCGGTATGATGAGGAGCTGGATCAATTCGATATCATCGCAGCCCGAAATATTCAACAAAATTCGATCCCTGATCTGGATAGCTTTTCTTCCGGTATTTTGCACCGCGTGATTGAGTTGAAAAAAGCCTGTCTTTTTCACGACGCTCAGCAGGATCCCGATATTTCCCAATTTGAAAGTGTTCAGATTCAAGCGATAAAATCCGTCATCGGCGTCCCGGTTTATCAGCAGGAGAAGATTTGGGGCGTTATTCTGGTGGACAGCCGGGAAAATCGTCAGGAATTCACCAATGAAAACTTGTTTTTCCTCGAATTTTTCGCAAGAATGGTTTCCCTCGTACTCGACAAGATCACCCGCATGGAGGCGCTCCAGGCAGAAAATATGAGACTGCGAAACCAGCTTGAAGAGGGACCTGCGATTCCGGCTATGATCGGTGAAAGCAAGGCCATGAACGCCCTGGCCAAATTAATTCACCGGGTTGCCCAGACCGATGCCTCGGTTTTACTGATGGGTGAAAGCGGTACCGGAAAAGAATTGGCTGCCCGGGCAATCCATCAATTAAGTCCACGTCAGGGCAAGCCGTTTCTGGCTCAATTCTGCGGCTCAATTCCCGATACGTTATTGGAAAGTGAATTATTTGGGTATAAGAAAGGGGCATTTTCGGGTGCTTATACGGATAAAAAAGGATTGTTCGAGGTTGCCGATAAGGGTAGTTTTTTTCTCGACGAAATCGGCGATATTTCACTTGCTCTGCAGGCAAAATTATTGCGCGTTCTCGAAAACCGCGAAATTATCCGCCTCGGGGATACATTGGTCAAGCGGGTGGATGTACGCATTATCGCTGCTACAAACAGAAATCTGCCGGAACTGGTTAAAAAAGACCGCTTTCGTGAGGATCTGTATTACCGGCTCAATGTATTTCCGGTAAACCTCCCTCCATTGAGGGAGCGTAAGGGTGATATACCGTTGCTGGCACAATATTTTCTCGGAAAGAATACTGAAAAATCCGTACGGCTCAGCCCCGATGCGATCAGGAAGCTGGAAAGCTATCACTGGCCTGGAAATATCAGGCAGCTGCAGAATGTTCTTCAGCGGGCGCTGATATTGTGCGATAGTGATCAAATCGGTCCTGAACAAATTTTGATTGAAGAGAACGATAATATCTCAGATTTTAAAGGTTTGCTAAAAGATTACGAACAGCTGCTGTTGAAAAAACGTTTGCAGGAATTCGAGGGCAACCGCACCTTGACTGCAAAGTCGCTCGGCGTCTCGGTACGGTGGGTACAACTCAAATTAAAAGAAATGGGCGAAAGGTAAATTGGCTGCACCGGCACAAATTTTATTCGATAAATTTGAAGTTGTCGAATGCCTTAAAAAAGATAACTTCAGTACAGTCTATCTGGCTAACCATATTTTTCTGGCCAAGAAGATACTTCTTAAAACCCTGAGCAGGCATGATCTGAAAGATCCTGTTTGGTTGGAACGCTTCAAGCGTGAGGCCAAAATACTGGCCAGACTCGACCATCCGAATGTGATTCGGGTACTCGATTTTGGCAGTAACCGCGATGAATTCTACATTTCTTTTGAATACTTTGAAAGCCTCACCCTGCGTGAGCTGCTGCATCAAAAAAAACTTACCGGGATTGAGAAATTACATCTGTTCGATCAGCTGCTTCACGGCCTTGCAGCAGCCCACAGGAACGGAATCGTCCATCGGGACATCAAACCGGAGAATATTCTCGTCAACACCCAGCATCAACTTAAAATTGCGGATTTCGGTCTGGCCATTACCACCGAGGAAAATCTTTTGACAGCTAAATCCTCCATCGTTGGTACGCCCGCCTATATGTCACCGGAACAGATCCGGGGTGAAAAGCTGACCGCCCGGTCGGATCTTTTTTCACTCGGTATTCTGGCTTTTGAAATGTTCTGTGGGTATAATCCTTTCCTGGGTGCCGAGATAAATATCACGATCAACAATATCTTGAATCCGGCTTATGATCATCTTGCCAGAAATATCGATCAGCACGTACCCGAAATAGGACAGATTATTAAAAAACTCCTGCGCTTTGAAGGAACCACACAACCTGTCTCGGCAGAGGATCTGCTGGCTCCCGCCGACGCACAGAGCGGTTCCCGGCCGGGTAAACGATCAAGACCGGTCCGAAGAAAAATCACCTATTTCATAACGGGAATTCTGATTCTGGTAATTGTGTCATTGATCTATTTTTACCTAAGCGGCAGGCAGAACATCATACCTCCCGCCGGGGATACATATCCACCGGCTACGTCAGAAGATATGATCGATAGTGTTCCGGCTGCTACAGCCACTGACCCTCATCCGCCGGCAGAACACAATCCTGAACGGAATGAAACGCCGGTTATGGCATTCGGATACCTGCTGGCCAGATCGGATCCGGCATCAGAATTATGGATCGACGGGCAGGATCACGGATTGATCCCCTCCGGCCAGTTGCTGAAATTATCTGCCGGATTTCACGCATTATCCATGCGCCATGATCTTTACCCTGAATATAAGCATATGATCGAGATAACTGCGGAGGAGACACTTGATGTGGTTGTAAGACTGGATACCCTGTACGGTTATTACACCTGTGAAGCTTACCCGTGGGGAACGGTATACCTTGAGGGAAAATATCAGGGTGATACACCTTTGCTGGAACCGATCCGGTATCCTCCCGGCAGTTATGCCCTCATCATTGAAAATCCTGATTTTCCTTTGTATCATGATACTATGACCGTCAGCCGAAATGAAACCACCAGGGTACGTATCAATCTTGAAAGTATAAAACCATGAATTTTCTGAATCATTTTGTACTGGTTATTCTAGTATGCGCAGGCGTGTGTGGCGCCCAGACCGGCAATACGTGGCAGATCATCGATAAAATGCCTTATCCGGTCTACGGTGGGCAGGCCGTTGTGATCGATTCATTGATCTATATACTTGGCGGGTATTCGGATTCTCTGCCTGGCCCGGTCGACCTGATTCAGGTGTATGATCCTGTAAATCACCAGTGGAAACAATCCAGAAAATTACCTGAATCCCGTTATGGTTTTATTCTGAGCCAGTTTGACCGTAACAAATTTCTGTCCATCGGCGGTATCTGGAATAAGGCGCCGGAAATTTCCAGCGTCGAAATCCTGGATTTCAACTATTCTTCCGGGAATACGCCGGAAATCGTCTCACGGGATCCAAGGTTAAACCGGATTTTTGCCACCGGACACTTTTATAAGCAGAAATATTATCTCATCGGCGGACTTCATGCCACCTTTACATCAGATGCGCTGGCCTTTCCGTTTGTCCTGATTTACAATTTCATCGACAGTAAATTTGAGGGTATGCCGGACAGTATTAATCAAAACGAATATTTCACCTATCATCAGACCTCTGTGCTGATGGATACCGTAATTTATATCTTTGGTGGCGTACAGTCGGGTGTCTCGGGGCAGATATATGCGCTCAATCTCCTTACGAACCGGATCAGACCTGTGGGTAGACTGAGAGGTGTGCGGGCAGGAGCCACATCAATTGTGCATGGGGATTCAATTTATATCATCGGCGGATACTCGGAGTCTCCGCAAGCCATTGCCGATGTTGAGATTTACCAGCCGTTCGCAAGAATAAACAAACAGGCTCCCCGGTTAAACTATGGCCGCCAGGAACCTATGGCGGTACTGTTCGGAGATGCTATTTTTGTCTTTGGCGGAAAAGACAAGACTGTCGGCGTAGTACCGGCAGTGGAAAAATTAGGACTGGTGACGAAACTATCCCAATCCACCGAAGAACAGCCCACTACATATTATCTGCTAAAGAATTATCCGAATCCGTTTAATACCGGCACAACCATTGCGTTTGAACTGGCGCTACCGGGAATGGTCCGGTTTGAGATATTTTCCATCAACGGCACGCATATTGATACTATCACGGGACGACGCTATCCGGCCGGTGCTCACAAAGTGTATTGGGATGGTACTGACCGTAATAATTTTAGTGTTTCGAGCGGTCTTTACATAGGTGTGTTCAACTATAACGGTCAATCAAATTCGGTAAAAATGATCCTGTTGCGCTAGGATTTCTCAGGTCATTAATGCTAATATGGTTAATTCCGGATAAATATAACATTGAATGGGAAAAATCAGCGTGAATAAATCTGTGCGCCCAACAGTCGGCATTTTATGCCTGCTGCTGTTCCTCCTGACCGGGAGTGTTATCAGAGGACAGTCTTTTCATCCGGATATTCTGAAGGTCCGGCAAATTTTTAAACAATTTGAATATCAAGCGGTTATTGATTCATCCACGAGATTGTTACACTCCGCTGATTCCTTTGACACCACCGATGTAGTCGAGCTCTACCGTCTTCTGGCTGTTTCCTATTATTCCATTACACGCATGGACAGTGCTCTGGCCAGCTTTATCGAATTGATCAGGCTTGATCCGGCTTATCAACTGGACAAACGTGAGAATTCACCGAAAATTATCGCTTTTTTTGAAGAAATACAGCGAACATATCCGCCGGCTTCTTTCCCGGATAATATACCAACGACTAATTCTGTCCTGGATACCATATGGATTACATCACCGGTTGCGAATCGAACCATTGCCTGCTCCATGCTCCTGCCGGGTACAGGGCACAGACAGATCGGAAAGCAAACCAAAGGCTGGATCCTGTCTGCTGCTGCAGTCGCTACACTCGGCACCGCAGTATATTTCACCATTACCACCAATCAACTCGAAACTGAATATCTTAATGCACTGGAGAAGGCCGATATTGCTCTGAAATATGATGATTATAATCGCGCGTATCGGGTGCGTAATTCGGCATGGGTCCTCTTCGGGGCTGTATGGCTGTATACCCAGATCGATTTGCTTTTCCTCTCTGAGGATATTTACTCTGAAAAAGGTATATCGGTAAAACTTTCACCTTTTTATACGACTTCACCCGGTACCAGGATGAGTGTACTTATTAATCTTTAGCGGCGCCATCTCTATCCAACCCAATTATCTGGATTTTACCGCGGGCGCGGTAAATTTACCAGCAGACATCATAATAATCCGACATAAAATATCCCCTTTTCCGAGATTTCATCAATGAACTTTTCATACCTTGATTCGTTGATATCTGGAACCAGGTGCATCGGATTGTTTGATTAAAACCAATTTTAGAGTTTATCATTAAAAGTTTTTTCGTATTTTAACGTCATAATCATATGGAGTTATCGGAAGAAAGAATTGTCGCCAGACTGAAAACGGATGATCGGGAGGCGTTTCGTATTCTCGTTGAGCGATATCAGGACAGGGTTATCAATACCTGCTATGGATTTCTGCACAACCGTCAGGATGCAGAAGACACAGCACAGGAAGTCTTTCTTGAAATATTCAGATCGATAGGTTCTTTCCGTGAATCTGCCCGCCTGGGAACCTGGATATACCGGATTGCGATAGCCAAATCACTTGATCTGCTGCGTAAGATGAAACGTAAGAAACGGCTGGCCGTTCTGGTGCGGTTTTTCAGTGATGAAAATAGTGCGGGTGAGGAGCCCGTTGAAACCACTAATCCTCACAGGCTATTGGAAGAAAAAGAACGGGCGCAAATTTTAAAAGCAGGCGTCGACTCTCTGGTGGAAAATCAGCGGATTGCCCTCATACTCCACCGGTACCAGGGATTTCAATATAATGAGATAGCCGAGATAATGGGTATTTCCCTGGGAGCGGTTGAATCCTTGCTTCATCGGGCAAAAAAAAATCTGCAAAAAAATTTGTATAAATATTTCGAAAGACAGCAAGATTTTTGACCGGATAACGTCAAAAGTATTAAAGCGGAACAGAATCAATATGAAAAAGAAAAAAGCGGCAATCCTGAAAGAAGTTGAAAAAACCATGGCGTATTTCGACCGGTTGGATAAGGTGGAAGCGGATCCATATTTTTTCACTCGGCTGAAAACCAGACTCGACACAGTTAATATGCCTTCCCGGAATCTGAATGGGGTCTTGCGGCCGGCCTGGATCATACTCCTGATTCTGATCAACCTGATTTCCGTAATCACTCTCTGGTCAGATGGCAGTGATAACGATACGATTCGAAGTATGTATTTGCAGGAAGTCGCTACTGACCTGACCATCAATCAAACTTATATTGATCCGTTTGAACAAAACAACTAGGACGCAGTCATGGATTTTTTTAAGAAAAATAAAGTTGCCGGTTCAATCATCATCCTGCTTGTCATCCTCAACATTGTACTTATTTCGTTGTTCTGGTTCAGAGAATTTCGTCGTCCTGATTTTTCATACAGGCGTGATCTGTCCGGACGGGAACGTCCGGAACGAATGATCGGATTTTTTCAGCATGAGCTGGGATTTAATACCGAACAGACTACAAAATTTACAGAGCTGCGGCAGGCATTTTTTGAAGAAATGAAACCGATCATGAAACAGATTCATGATCTTCGGATGGCATTGAATGAAGCTATCTTCAACGAGCATCCTGATGAAAATAAGGTACGTGATCTGATCAGTCAAATTTCCGAGCTCGAGCAAAAACGGGAATTAGCCATGTTTAACCACATCGGGCAGGTGCGGGGTATATGCACTGCAGAGCAACGGCTGAAATTGAAAAATCTGATGCGCGATGTTTTCAGACATAACCGGCCTGATTTTCGGGCTGATCGACCTGAACATCGTAAAGAGTACCGTGGAAAAAGACCTTGATCTTTATGATCAAAATAATCATAACCGGGAAAATTTATCGAGAACAATGTGACCGGCGCCAGATCTATATGTGAACCGTGAAAAATAATAAAAGGAGAATGAATTATGCGTTTACAGGTTGTATTAAGTTGGCTCTTTTCTGCCCTGATAATTTTCGCTATCGGTTGTTCAGAACAAGCGGCAACAAATCCCGATATAAGTGCTTATAACGATGTTGCTGTTGCAAACAGTGCATTCCCCCTTGCCGGAGCAGAAGATCCATCGATCGGATTACCTGCAGGACCCGCCTGCATATTGAATGGCCCGGGCCCCTTTCTCTTCCAGGCGCTGGACCTCACTGATGAGCAAAAAACGCAACTGAAAGATATTGCAGTCAGTTATCGTGAAAAAATGGAAGCGCTGTGGTCTGAGATCAGGCAAAGCGGTATATCACGTGAAACCGCCCATGAAAAATTGATGGTGCTGCGCCAGGAAATGTATGATGAAATGAAATCTATCCTGACAGATGCGCAGCGCGCTCTATTGGCCGAAGCAGAAGCACAGCTGGCACAAGGTATTTTCCCTGATATTTTAATTGAACAGCGCGTTGCCTATCTTACCGAACTGCTTGCACTTGATGAATCTCAGCAACAGACATTAAAAAAGATTTTTGCCGAGTATGGCGCCAAATTACTGACCCTGCGCGGATCGACTCAAGATTTCCGTAACCTGCATGAACAGACCAGAACACTGATGAATGAGCTGCAGGATGCGGTTATCAATATTCTCAATGAAGAACAGTCCGCACAATACCAGGCATTAATCGAGCAGCATCACGGACACAAACGTCATCATAGCCGGATGGGTCCGAAACACCCCCATTAGATTTAACGCACACCACGAAAGCCATCTTTCAGGATGGCTTTTTTTGTTCCGGTCTGCATACCCATTCACACTAAAACACCTGCATTCAGAGTAACCGATTATCCATATCCGGGCATCCACACTGGAAACATTTAAAACATGGATTACGTATAGGTAACCAAAACAGAATGTTCACCATGTCAACCATCAGGCCACTCATCACGATACTAATCATTCTGTTCACGGGGTCTGGCCTGCTCGCAGGGGTGGCTGAATTTCCCGGTAAAAAACATCTCCGCCGCTGGTCAATCGCCGATGGATTACCGCATAATTCCGTTTTTACCGCCTTTCAATCGCGATCAGGCTATATCTGGCTTGGAACAGCTTCCGGTTTGTGCCGCTTTGATGGCTGGCGTTTCCAAATTTTTTCTGACGCAAATTCCCCCTTGCAAAATGAGCATATTACCATACTTTCCGAGGAATATGACGGAACTCTGTGGGTCGGAACAGATGCCGGCGGAGTCCATGTTCTCCGTGATTCGGAATGGATATCTTATGATCGGCGCAACGGTCTGTCACATAACCAGGTCCAGGCCATCGTTCATGACTGGCAGGGTTTTACCTGGGTTGGCACCTCATACGGTCTTAACCGGATTGGTCCCGAAAAAATCCAGACTTTCACCCGTAAAGATGGTTTACCCGATGATATTATTACCGCCCTGACCATCGATCATGCCGGACGTGTATGGATCGGCTCCCTCAGGGGCGGTCTGAGTTATTTTGACGGGGAAATATTTCAGGCATTTGGTTACCGCGCGGGACTTACCGTTTCAGCCATTACCAATCTCTTTACCGATGCACAGGGGATGATCTGGATTGGCAGTCAGGAGGGTCTGTTTGTCCTGGATCCGACAGATCAGCTCATCCGGTATATATCCGGAACAGATTATACACCGGTCACCTGTATCACAGAGTCTCCGGATCACAGCATCTGGTTTGCAACAATGTCTGATGGTATTAAACAGGTACAGAGGGATTCCTGTATCAGCTACACACCTGACAACGGATTTCCCGATGAATACGTGCATACCCTATTTTTTGACCGGGAGGCCTCGCTCTGGATCGGAACGGACTCCCAGGGATTGCTGCAATGGCTGCATACACCGGTCTCGATGATTAATTTAGCCGATAAAGTTGTAACCGCCGTTCTCAGCGACGGTAAGGATAGTGTATGGGTCGGAACCAGAAGCGGGGGGCTTTACCGGCTTGTCAGTAACCAGGTACATCATAAATATGATCATGAAAACGGATTGCCGGGAGTAATGATAAAAGCGCTTTATCAGGACCGGGAAAAACACCTTTGGATTGTAACGGAAGACGCCGGACTGATCCGTAAACAAAACTCACGATTTCTGTCGGTTGTTACTCCGGAGGACCTGGCCTCACCGGTTATCAACGTTATCACGCAAAATAACACCGGCGAGTTCTGGATCGGGACCGACAGAGGCCTATATCGCTTATCTGATGGATTGCTTTCCGCCCCATTTCTGAAAAATCTGCGGATTCAGGTATTAACGATCTCGGACGCTGGCGATCTAATCGCCGGTACATCCTCAGGTGTGTGGCGAGCCGAAAATTTTCCCGATCCTGATTTTATACAGATTGATCCGACCCGTGAGATCGATGTTTCCTCCCTGTTCATGTGCCCCGGAGGGCTGGTCCTGATCGGAAGCCATAACCATGGTTTATATGTACTCCGGAATGATTCCATCATACATCTGTCTGTCCGCAATGGTCTTCCAGACGATCATATTCTCAGCATCACTTGTGACGATACGGGCAATATCTGGATTGGATCTTACAAGGGTATTTTTTGCATTCCGAAAGAGGAAATCGCCGGAATTATTGCCGGAAAATCTTTATCGGTCAAAACCATCTGGTTTGATGAATCTGACGGAATGACCAGTCGTCAGTGTACGGCGGAAGCCTCTCCAGGTATTGCCAGGTTGGCGAACGGCATGCTTTATTTTGCCACAACTAATGGGATCGCTGCGGTTACTCAGGAGAGCGATATAAATGCATCCATTAATGCAATAATAAAAGACAAGTTAAATCTCATTGAAGAAAAATCAGGGAGGGTGGTGATTGATGTGACTGCCTTTGATTACCTGGCACCGGATAAAGTTCATTTCCGCTATAAACTTGATAATGAGGATTTTCATTTCAATCATATCCTGCCCGGTCAGGAAAGACGGATCGTTTATACGGATCTTGCCCCCGGCGATCACAGCCTGATTGTTCAGGCTTCAGGTAATTACAGCAACTGGCAGGATCCACCGCTACGACTGTTGTTTTACATCCCCTCACCCTGGTATCTTAATCCGGCTTCTTTTGCTGCCACAGCCAGCTTGTTTACGATAATCTTACTTGTAGTTCGGGTATTTCGTAAACACCAACAGCGTCTGCGTCTGCAAAACAAATATCGTACGCTGAGCATCGACCCGGATCGTACCGCCGGTCTGATTAAGAAATTAACCATGGTTTTACAGCAGGAGCAGCCCTATCTTGATCCTGATCTGACAATCGGAGTGCTGGCCAGAAAATTGAAAATACATACAAATCACCTTTCCAGGATCATAAACCAACAGTTTGGATTGAGTTTTAATGATTTTATCAATCGTATGCGGATTGATATTGTTAAGCAACGATTAAAAGATCCCGCAAACCAGCATAAAACTATTCTGGAGATCATGTATGATTCCGGTTTCCATTCTAAATCCGTTTTCAACACGGCGTTTAAAAAATTTACCGGGATGACGCCAAAAGATTTTCGCCAAAGCTAAAAAGGCAATATATTGCGACCTATCTTCCGGTCAAAAATAGTGCATTAATCCATCAATTTTATATTCCATATCTACAAAAACTGTATAAACTTTTTATCACATTAAAATTAGTTCGGAATTACAATACCGGACGACAGACATCACCTGATCTGTTATATTTTAACGAAAAAATTTTTCAACCATAAAAAAGGAGGTATAGCATGATTCGTTTTGCATCAATTTTGCTCATTGTAATCTTTCTGATTGCGCCCGCATCTGCGCAGGAGGAGAAACACTTTAATCAGAACTATCCGGCTAAAGAATCGGTCAGCATCAAACTTTCCAGCAGCGATTGTGTAATAGAATCCGTCAGTGGCGACAGGATTGAAGTGGATGTCAGATACGCAGTTTATCCGGCAGATGCATTTAAACCGGAAATCTATGAGACCGGCAGCAGTCTTAAGATTTCAGAAGACTGGCGCGGCCATTCTTCCGGGAAGGTTTTCTGGACGATTAAATTACCGCCTGAGACAGAGGTATATTTTTCCTGCGCTTCGGGAGATCTGAATATATCGGGATTACAAAAAGAAGTAGAAGCAAAAGCCGCATCCGGTGATATTCGGGCAGAAGATCTTTCCGGAAAGATTGAAGTCAAAACGGCGAGTGGCGATATCCGGCTCAGGGATATATCTGGTGATATCGAAATTTCTGCTGCCAGCGGTGACATCAATGCGGATGGGATTGCCGGTGAAGTTGAATTAAGTGCGGCATCCGGCGACATTGAACTGAAAAATTCAAAGGGGATATTTGATATCAGCACGGCCAGCGGCGATATCGAGGCGACAGGCCTGACCATTGACGGATATAGTAATTTTTCTGCAGCCTCCGGTGATGTTGATATCCGTCTGGCAAAGAGTACCGACTATGATCTGGAATTATCGGCAGCTTCCGGAGATGTTGCTCTTGATTATAACGGTCAACCGTTAAAAGGGTATTTTGAGTTGCAGGCACGTAAATATTCAGGCGGAATATCCGCACCCTATGCATTTGATAACGAAGAGGAATTTGAGCGGAACGGCCAGACTTATGAACGAAAATCCTTCCGGCGTGAAAGCGATACACCGCGGATATTACTTCATACTTCTTCCGGCAGGGTATCATTAAAAAAATAAACCAATATGCTAACAGGAGCTGATATGAAAAATATATGGATCAATTCGATTTTAACTATACTGCTGTTCATATCGGTAAGTGCCCACACAATGACCGTACCCGAAGAGAAGGTCGATAAGGAATTTTCCGCCAAAAAAGAGGTACGGATCAAACTTGTGCTCAGCGATTGCGAACTTACCGCAAGCACCAATAAAAAGATCCAGGTGCATCATGAATCCACATATGATCCCGACCGTTATCGGGTGATCATGGAGGAACGGGGTGACCGGCTTTATCTTGAGGAAAAGTTCTATGATGATCATCCCGGTGGCTCAGCCCATTGGAAAGTCGCTGTGCCACCCGGGACGGAAGTTGAGTTCAATTCTGCTACCGGTGATCTGACTGTAAAAGGTTTTAAAGGAGAACTGGAAGGCAATTCAGGTACCGGCGACATTGATCTCGAAAACTCCGACGGGGAATTTGATCTGAACAGCGGAACCGGAAATATAATTGTCAAGGCTTCCTCCGGCGAGTTCGATCTCAATTCTGGAACCGGTACGGTCAGGATCAATGATGCAAAAGGAGATTTTAAAGCAAACAGCGGTACCGGCCGATGCCAGGCGAACAATATCACTATTTTACGTGAGGGAGAATTTAATTCCGGAACCGGTGATGTTCGGGTGGAAAAACCGGTGGGAGATGAATTTGATCTTGAAATTAATTCCGGAACCGGCGATGCGATACTTGATCTGCAGGGACAACCTGTGATTGGTTACTTCGAGTTCAAAGCCCATGCCCGCAGAGGTGATATCGAATGTCCGGTTGAATTTGATGAGGAGGAGCGGGGCGGCAGAGATGATAATGAGTACATGCGTAAATCATTTACCCGTGAAAAAAGATCACCCCGCTATTTTATCAGCACCGGTACTGGAACAGCGGAATTGAAATTGTAAGTACCGGCGGAACAAGAGTGGAGATCCCGAATTACAATTTCCAATACACAGAAAAAATCTGTATTTCAACCCAGGGTAGCATTTCTTTCCATATTTTAGGTTGAGATATACCGTTTGTCTGAATTTTGGAAACTGGGATTTGGGATTTTCTCTTTGGCCTTGACGCTTTCGTGTGTTGACAGTATCATCCCTATTGACTTATATGTAAAGAGTGGTTACGATCCTCGGGCTCATCCAGAAAATAGCTTTTCACCCGCTCCCGCAGGTCATAGCAAACCCGTAAGGCCCGGTGATTGGATAAATTGAATTGAACAACCAGCTGACTTTGATCCCTGGCGACCAGACTTTCCAATACTTCCCAGCGTTCGATTAACGCATCTGCCTCTTCACGGGTAATCTGCTGCATCATTCCACCTTGAATGATCTACCTCCCATCAGACACATGAACAACAAAAATGTTGCTCGCAACCGCCTACATAGAGAGATTATACAAATTTTATGCCGAAGCTCTCTGAATTGAAATGACAGTATATTCCTTATAAACACCAACTTTGATAAAGTTCACACTGCCCACGATGTTTACACATTCTGTGTACGTCGTACACAATTCAGGAGAACAAATTTCTTAATCGTATAGACGTATTTCTGGTACAATTTTGTCTATATATTAGTACAATTTTTTACCGAAAATATTTCGCAGGAAATGCATCGGGTATAGTTCATCCCCTGAATTAGACCAGCAATGAATATTGAATGGGGTCCCTGGCAACGAAATTTTTCAAAAGCCATGCATGGACCACAATGACTTATCGACAAAGAACAGGGAAAGCAGTACATGAATGTTTAATAAATGCAGTATTGATAAAGTGAGCAATTGTATATTTTCTGAATACCATCAATTGTTTCAATCTGCGCATCTTTTTAAGAATTAGCGTTATTTTCACGAACTATGTTGTTTTGCAGGTTCTCAGGCAGAATTTTATTTGTGAAGTATTAGCCGGAATTAATTACACCATACATTTCAATATCTTCAAACCGGCCCCATTTATAAATATGCTCCCGTAATGTACCTTCATGATGCATGCCAATTTTTTTCAATACGCTTCCGGAAGCCTTATTACGGGCAAGATGATGTGCATGCACGCGGTGCAGGTGAAGTTCTTGAAATGCATATTTTATAACCGATCGTCCGGCTTCTGTGGCGAATCCTTTATTCCACCACTGTTTGCCTATCCAATATCCAAGTTCCCCGTGTTGATGTACCGGATCAATATCCTTTAATCCGATTGAACCAATCAGAATTGATTCACTCTTCAGAATGATTACGAACTGGAGGGATTTGCCGTCCTGCCAATGGGGTCTTATACTTTGTATCCAATCCTCAGCATCAGCTAACCGATAGGGGTGTGGAATTAATAAAGTAGTGTCGGCAATTTCGAATTCACCGGCCAGATCAGTGATACGGGGCGCATCTTTTATCAGCGGTACGCGCAGGATCAACCGCTCGGACTCAATTTCCGGATACACTTTTATTTCAGGCATGACTGATTACGGACTGAAGTTTCTGGTTACTTCTGATTTTCTTGTTCTTACATAGGAAAGCGATTTCTCACGCATTCAATTCTCCGGCCCAATAATCTAGGGCATTCTGCTGCAATGAGCAACCCCGGTGTAATGAAGGCTGAATAGCATTGACACAATTTCAGGTGATTTAAACATACCTTATTGTGATACAATATGTACAAAATTTACGGTGCATGAAAAATGCACCGTAATCGTCATCGGGGAAACGGTGGAATACGGTTCACAGACCACCGTCATTCAGGAAAGGAATTATATTTCAGATTATTCTAAAGAGGCGTAATCCGTGGCAATCTACAAAATTGACATTTAGCTAAGTGAACTTGACATAATCCACTCTGATATTGAAAAATTACCGGTTTTTCCAGCAAAGCGATAATTTTAAGCTTGCATACAGAAACCATCTCCGTATATTGATTCAGGTATATCTCCTTTACAGCATACATCATACAAGTTTGATAATCAAATCTCTGAGTTTTATGATTTGGCGATTGTTTTTTATAAATCTATGTGATTTTTGTCACAATTTTCGGTAACAAGCGGAGTTGATTTATTATGCCATTAAATCACAGAAATAATGTCTGATATCGGGTATCATCCCGAGGCATCCTGTTCTTAATCTTTAAACGTGTAAGCGCAGAGACAAATAACATAGAAAGGAGGTTTACAGAAAAGACAACATATTTTTACTAAAATTCAAATCCATCTCGGGAGGAAACATGAAAATGATGTGTTGGTTTACCATATTTTTATTTTTAAGCGTACTGTCATTGCCGGCGGACGATCTTAGCCCCCTGGAAGAATTGGGCAAAGAACTGTTCTTTGACGAAAATCTATCCACACCCGCCGGCATGTCTTGCGCCACCTGTCATGCGCCGGATGTGGGCTTTACCGGCCCGGATTCACGCATCAATGCCGAAACCGCAGTATATCCCGGCGTTGTTTTTACCCGCTCTGGCAATCGTAAACCACCGACCGCCGCTTATGGTGGCAGCAGTCCTGTCCTTTATTTTGATGATGTTGAAGAATTATGGCTCGGGGGAATGTTCTGGGACGGCCGGGCAACCGGTTGGACGCTGGGGGATCCGTTGGCCGAGCAGGCCCAGGGACCGTTTCTGAATCCGCTGGAGCAGAACACGCCCAATGCCAGACTGGTATGTATCAAAGTTGCCGCATCCGATTATGCCTGGCTGTTCGAAGCCGTCTGGGGCCCGGGTTCGCTCGATTTTATTAAAGATACGAATCTCATGTATGAGCGGATCGCCAGATCAATCGCCGCTTACGAAAAATCTGACGAAGTCAACCCCTTCTCTTCCAAATACGATTCTTATCTGTCCGGTGAGGCTGAATTGACCGAAATAGAAGCCGCAGGATTGGAATTGTTTGAAGGCAAGGGTATGTGTTCCGCCTGTCATATCAGCGCACCGGGTCTGGATGGCGAACCGCCCCTGTTTACCGACTTTTCCTACGACAATCTGGGTATCCCAAAGAATCCCGACAATCCCTTTTACACGATGCCCAAAAAATGGAATCCCGACGGGGCGGACTGGGTGGATCCGGGACTGGGTGGTTTTCTCAAAGGCGCCGGTTATGATGAGGACGTATATCTCGCGGAGTGGGGTAAGCATAAAGTCCCCACGCTGCGCAATGTTGACCTGCGCCCCTTCCCGGATTTTGTAAAGGCATATGGACATAACGGCTACTTCAAATCATTGGAGGAAATCGTTCATTTCTACAATACGCGTG